>Ga0163109_10000180_pt1 | contig 51208 bp, 39 predicted proteins | sample CRUFie1St13metaG_FD_108704 | JGI IMG/M metagenome (GOLD analysis project Ga0163109, IMG submission 108704) | Marine microbial communities from the Costa Rica Dome - CRUD Field 142mm St13 metaG | ecosystem: Environmental > Aquatic > Marine > Oceanic > Photic zone | place: Costa Rica: the Eastern...
GTCACCTACCTTGTTTGCGGTCAGGCAGGAGATATATCTCGCTATACCGCGTCGCCTTCTTTTTGGCCATTTGCAATGGGGGGAGTCGTTTTGTACGGTGCGTTAACTGTATTTTTAGAGCGTTCGACCCTTGCTAGGTTGTTTAAAACATCACCAATGAATGGATAATTTTAAAAAAGAATGTTATCATGAAAATTAGAAATGTAAACGCTCTTCTTCTTACAGTCCTCCTGTTCGGCGCAGTCGCTTCGTGTGATAGTGGTTCTAAATCTAAAGAAGAGCGGTTGGATGATTTAATGGACCGAGCTGATGAGGCTAAAGCAAAGTCCTACTATGCTGATGCTGTTGATTATCATCAAGCAATAATTGGCCTTCACACTCAGGTTGGAGTTCAACTAATGAAAATGAGTGAAGCGGAACAGCTTGAAGAGTACAGGGAGGAGATTAAAATATTGAGAGAATTAATCATAGCTAACCATGAGGCTCTTAAGAACATAAGTTTTACTAGTTCCGAATCGGGAAACTTTGCTTTTGTAGATTATGGCCTTAAGTCTGCAATGCTTGATTTGTTCTCTTTTTATCAAGAAATTATTGAAAATGAATATCAGGAAATTGGGGTTATTTGGAACAGAATGGAACAGAATCAAAATGATGAAGAGTTGCTTATGTCTTTGTCCATGCGGTTAATCGAAATTCACACAGGCATTCAAAAGAAAGAGAGAGAGATAGACAATGCAGTCAAGTCGGCATCAGATAAATTTGCGTTGGCGTTCAATATACAACTCGAAGAAAACCCTTTAGCTGAAGATCTTAACGAAGCTATCGATGAGACTGAAGCTTGGAAAGAGGAATTGAAAGATATATACGATACACAATGAACATAATTATACCAATGGCGGGGTGGGGTTCAAGGCTGCGTCCCCATTCCCTAACCGTTCCTAAGCCCATGATGCCGGTTGCTGGAGATCCTATCGTGGCAGGTCTCTGCAAATCGCTCATTCAGTTGGCGGGTAAGGCAGATTGTTTGCACTTTGTTATTCGAGAAGATTTTGGAAAAGAAGTGGAAGATAAGCTCAAAGAAATTGCGCGAGACTTGGACGCGGAGTGTCGCATTGATTACCAAACTGAGCCCTTAGGTACGGCCCATGCCATTTTGTGCGCATCATCGTCCTTAGAAGGAGAGGTAATCATTGGATTTGCAGACACCTTGTTTGAAGCGACATTTGACTTAGACCCCACTGCGGATGCTACAATATGGGTCAAACAGGTCGATGACCCTCGTGCCTTTGGCGTGGTAAACCTCAATGCGTCCAATCGCATTGAGTCCTTTGAGGAAAAACCACAAAATCCCAAGTCAGACTTGGCCATAATAGGCGTATACCATTTTAAAGATGCCGCCGACATTCGCCGAGAAATGCAACACCTAATTGATCATGATATACAAAGTAAGGGAGAATACCAACTTACCGATGCCTTAGAAAAGTTGCGCCAAAAAGGCACGGTCTTTGTTCCTGGAGTCGTAAATCAATGGATGGATTGTGGCAACAAGAATATCACGGTGAAAAGTAATGCTCAGATGTTGGATATTCATGCGAAAAATGGAGAGTTAATCATGGAAGGTGAGGTACATAACTCAGTACTTATTCAGCCCGTATTCATTTCTAAAGGATGTGTTATTGAAAATAGTGTAGTCGGCCCACATGTCACTCTTGGAAGGGATTCCCAAGTCAAAAGTTCTGTGGTTTCCAATTGCTTAATACAGCATAAGTCACAGATCATTAATGCAAATATCAAAGATTCAATGGTTGGGTCGAACTGTGTTATAGAAGGAAGAGCATCTGACTTAAGCGTTGGAGATTATACAAAGGTGGAATTGTAGTTATCCATGGGTTTTCGGTGTTTTATATTGCTTTTGTTCGTTGTTCTATGTGCTCCTGGTCAGGGATTCGGTCAGAAGAAGGGAAAGAATAAAAAATGTAAGAATGCAAAGGCTCAAACCATTTCAGAAATGGATAGGGTTTCGGGAGAACGCGCCTTTTTTGATGGGATAAAGTACAGAGCGGTCGACAATTATGACGAAGCTATTGAAGCCTTTTCAGCTTCCCTTAAACTTCTTCCCAATAATGATGCAGCTCAATACGAGTTAGCGGTAATCTATTTTAAAGAACTTGATTTTAATCTCGCAGACTTTCATTTAAATAAAGCGCTTTCAATTGATCCTAACAATACATGGTATATGGCCTTTTTGGCAGAGATATATGTAGGAAACAACAAGTTGGCAGAGGCAATAGATCTCTATAGAGCACTTCACACAATAGAGCCCGCCAAGCGCAGTCATTTAAATAATATTGCCGTGATACAGTCTATGCGCAGGGATACGTTGTCCGCATTGGAAACTTATCAAGAATATATAACTACTTATGGGCTAGATGGCGAGGTTTACAGTCAATATACTACTCTTCTAAAGAGGCATGAGGATTGGCTAAAGATAGAAGCGTTAAGCAGAGCGGCATTTGACATTGATTTATTACAGCAGGAGGCCTTTCAAGACCACTTGACGGCCCTCTTGCGTCAGGATAAAGCTAAGGCTGTAGACGACTGGCTCAACGAAGGAAAAAAAATTCCCCATTTGGCCCCGGCAGTGTTTGATTTTGCCACTAGACGCGCTCTTAAAAGAGGAGACTTAGACGCATGGATTATTGGGCTTAATGATTTGTTTGCATTCGGAAGTCAAGGCATTAATTATCAAAAAGAGCACATTAATCAGTGGGTCAAGTCTTACAGCAATCTAAGGGATGATCGAGTGGTGGATTTTGTGGATACGTTGTTTTTGCAAACCCGAGAAAGTGAAGATTTAAAGCATTTCGTCACGGTGTACATGGTGTATAAAAAACATGGGCGTCATGCCAAAATGGTTGATGCTTTACAAAGGGCTATAAACCTAGACAAAGGCGATTTTCGTTTATGGAGTGAATTGTTTTATGCCTATTACGATTCAGATGATTTTGAAAGCCTTCTTACGGCGACCAAAGAATCCAAGAACTACTTCTTTGCTCAGCCGTTAATCTTTTTTATGGAAGGTGTGGCAAACAGTGCATTGGGAATGCGTGAAGAAGCCATAGGTGCTTGGACAATGGCCATATCAACTGCCTCTGAACATAAGCCCACCATATTCATTCAAGCGCTCACAGCGCTCCTAGATATCTATGAAGATGCTGCACAGAAAGACAAGGCTATAGCACTTCTTGATGCCAAAATGGAACTAAACCAGATAAGTTCCTCGGAAATAGCTGAGGCTGTCGGGGGCGGATATGAGCGATTTGGCGAGGAGGATCGTGCGCGCAAATGGTTCCTGCGGGCTATGGAATTAGGAGGCGACGCTACAAGACTCCAAAATAGAATTAAGGAGCTTAAAGGGTGATGTTAGCATGGCCCAAATACGCTCCCATAATATGGGTTTTGTCTGGGGCACTTCTTTTGTCCCAATGCAAGGTAAAGGACAGATTCCCTAGCCAAGAGACGCTCCAAGGTCCCCAATCTATTTCTTTTGACACGTTGCAATTAGTAGGCGCTGTTTCTGTGAAATACTTAAAACTAACACAGAAGTTTAAGGTAAAATTTAGAACTAATGGCGGGGATCAATTATGGGGTCAGTTCACGAAATTTGGCTTTGAAGGAGGAAGACTGCTTTTGAACAAAGACTCTGTGCAAGCACTAAACCGCCTTGATCGAACCTATTACTCGGGGACCATTACAGGACTTGATGCTTTGGGCCTTCCGGTGCTTAGTGATTATGATTTAATGATGTCATGGCTGTTGGGGAAACCGCTTTCCGAAGAGCACTTAATCAAGAAGGATAATTTTTGGTATTCTTCAGCAGGGAGCAAAATCAACATTCTGACTAACGATAGCATGGGCTTAACTAGTATTGAGGTTTATGAGCCCACATGGGGCTATTGGGTGCATTTATCTTGGTCTGATTTTTCAGACATAGAAGGAGGACAATGGGCAACAAAGAGGTCGTTAGCCATAAAGGAAAATGGTTGGGAAGTAAGCCTATCTACAAATGCATTGGAATTTAAAGGTCCCTATGACCTTTCTTTTGAAGTACCTTCGACCTATGAATTCATTAAGCCGTAGTCTATTTTTTGGCAGCCTTTTGTTCTTGGCGATGTGGATTTTTTGGGTGACAACTCATTGGGGGTATGCTCAGGATTTCAGTAGCTCTACAGAAGTTGTTAAAGCTCAAGAGAAGTTAAAAGAGGACTTAATCTCCCTACAAGGCGAAATCAAGAGACTGGACAGTGCAAAAGCGATCACATTAACGCAGCTAAGACTACTTAATGCGCAAGAAACTATACAAGACTCATTGGTGACCATTATTCAGCAGGATAGCATACGTCTAGGAAATAAGCTTGATGCTTTGCTTAAAGAGGAGCAAGAAACCTTGGAGCAATATAAGCGCCTTAAGGGAAACTGTGCCGATGCAGTCCGAATGGCATATCGCTATCGAGTATCTCAAACACGCTCTATGTATATTTTGTCCTCCACCTCATTTGATGATGTCTTTCAGCGCTATCGCTTTATGGGCAACCTAACAAGAGTATTGAACTATAAAATGCGAGCCCTTAAGGATATTCAATCTCACTTGATTTTGGTGCGCAACGATGTGACAGAGCAATTGACCCAAATAGCAGAAAAGGGACAGGAACTCTACAAAGAAAAAGAGACGCTTAGCACTACTCGAAAAAAGTATTCAGCCATGCTGGATAGCTTGAAAAACGATGCGATAAGGCAACAAGAGATCAAATTAGATATAGAGGCTAACATTAGGACCCTAGATATTCGTCTAAAGGAAATTTTAGAGGAGGAGGCCCGCATACAGGCCCAGAAAAGGGCCAACATGAGTAGTCCGGACGCTCGATACGACGAGTTGGCGACATCATTTGCTGCGAATGAAGGACGGTTTCCGTTCCCTGTTCGACGAGGAAGAATAGTCACAGGCTTTGGTCAACAAGACCACCCGGATATACCGTCTATTAAGATTCAAAACAATGGAGTTGATATAGAAACTCAACCAGGAGAGGAGGTACGGGTATTGTTTGAAGGCAAGGTGTCTAGGGTGTTTGAAATGCCTAATATTCATTGGACTGTTCTTGTTCAGCATGGCAGTTATTTTACCGTGTACAGTAATTTGATGCGACCCTTGGTTTCGAATGGCCAAGAGCTATCTTCGGGACAGGTAATTGGGAATGTGTTTGATGATGGATCTAGCGCCGTGCCTCCGAGACTTCATTTTGAAATCTGGCAGAATACGAAAAAACTTGATCCCGAACAATGGATACGACGATGAAGCACGCTTTAGAAGGAAAACAATCAGCCCGGGTCAATATTCGTACTATGGCTTCTCAAGATTTAGCCAACTGGTTAGAGCTTCATGATGAGCCAACTTTTCGGGCAAAACAAATTTATGATTGGCTTTGGGTGAAAGGCGCGGATAACTTTGGCGCAATGTCCAATCTACCTCAAAGCTTAAGGTCAAAAATGCAAGAGGGTTTTGCCTTTAACATTGCGCAGCCTGATGTCGTTCAAAAAAGCCAAGATGGCACGATTAAAGTAGGCTTTACTCTTTTTGATCAGCGTACGGTTGAAGGCGTAATCATTCCGACAAGTAAGCGTATTACAGCATGTATATCCTCTCAGGTTGGGTGTTCACTCCACTGTTCGTTCTGTGCTACAGGTAAGTTAAAAAGGGACAGAAATCTTGACTTCTCGGAGATTGTCGACCAGGTTCGTGGCCTAAATACCCTGGCACTGGATCATTTCGGCAGAGGACTTACCAATATTGTTTTTATGGGGATGGGCGAGCCTCTGCTTAATCTTGAGGAAGTATTCAAGGCTACAGAGATCCTTACTTCCGAAAGTGCCATGAATATGGCCTCTAAACGCATTACGTTATCTACTGTCGGAATTGCACGTGGCATACGAAAGCTTGCTGCTCGTGGAAGCAAGTTCAACTTGGCGTGGTCTCTGCATGCGGCTACCAATGAAAAAAGGGCTCGAATTATGGATATAAATTCGAGCAATCCAATTGAGGAGGTCACAGATGCTATTCAAGAATTTTATATGACGACGAAACGTAAAGTCACCTTGGAATACATCCTTTTTCAAAAATTTAATGATTCGGAAGAGGATGCTATGCAATTAGCCAAAATTGCACAGCAATTTCCTTGTTTCATAAATCTTATTGAATACAACGCGGTAGAGGGGGTAAACTTACAACGTTCTACGCCTACTCGAGCCCGCCGCTTTTTGGAAATACTGCATGATAAGGGCTTGGAAGCACATCTTCGACGAAGTCGTGGCCACGATATCGATGCCGCGTGTGGGCAGTTGGCCGGGAAGTCAACAAAGGGTTAGCCTTTGTGGTTTATTTGTAATGCATAAGAGGATGATACAGCCATCAGGATTGTCAATAAAGGTTTTTCCTGTTCATGACGCACCGTCTCGCATGGAGGAAGATAATTTGTTGGGGTTGCCATTTCAGCAAATAGAGTATCTACAGCATCTAGCCCAAAGCAATCCATCTATGGACCATTATATATGTCAAGTGTTTAATGAAGGGAAACTGATGGCGCGCGCATATCTCCAATCCATGGCCTTCCAAGGTAATCGTTTAGACAATTTTCGGCCCAAGATCTTTTTTGCACGAATTATTTACAATGCTTTTGTGCGACCAATTCGCTGGCGGATAGTCTCCTTGGGAAGCATTTTTACCACGGGAGACAACGGCTTGGTTTTTTTTGACAATCTATCCCAAGAAAATAAATTGATAATTTATCATTTTCTGTTAGGCCATTTGCGGGATGGTCTTATTCCCTATGATGGGTTACTTGTTAAAGATATATACGTGGAGCGTGACTCTTGGATGAAGAATAGCCTAATAGGCCTAGGCTTTCAATTGACACCGTCGGAACCCGACATGATTCTAGACCATCTGCAGCGATTTGATTCTCCCGAGGATTATAAGTCTAGTTTGCGGGCTAAATATCGTACAAAATTCAACCAGGTTGTTGAACGCAGCAAGTCATTGCAAGTGGATGATTATCAAAAATGGCACGAGGCACCTCGAGATATAATGTATCCTTTATACGTCAACATCATGTCGTCGGTTGACTTTTACATTCAATTGGCAAGTCCAAGCTATTTAACCATGGACATTCCCTCTGACATTGTGCGCCCAAGGCTGCGCACGTATTCAATCCATGGTGAGGTTATAGGATGGATATCTTGGTTTGAAGATGAGTACCGCATACATGCTCATTTGATAGGCTTAAATCATAAATTGGCAGCGCCCTACAAAGCATATCAACGAATATTGTATGACCTTGTGTTGGAAGGAATACGGCTAAGAAAGGATAAGGTCTGTTTTGGAAGGACTTCTCAACAGGCGAAGTCCAATGTAGGTGCTCGCCCTATCGGCATGGTATCCGCCGTCTATCACAAAAACTTTCTAGTACGATCACTTATGCGACGCCTTATCGGATCTATAGCACTGGACACAGAAGTAATTAGACATGCATTTCGTGAAAAAAATGGGTAAATCTTTGCTAATATTGAGGAAATTATGGTTATGAATATTGGAGTCCCTAAGGAGATTAAAAATAATGAAAACCGGGTGGCGGTAACACCTGGAGGGGTTTTAGAGCTCACAAAACGAGGGCATAATGTCCGAGTTCAAACCTTGGCTGGGCTAGGCAGTGGTTTCAGAGATCAAGATTATATCGATGCGGGTGCCCAGATTGCTCCATCTATTGAAAGCGTATACGCCGAGGCGGACATGATTGTAAAAGTTAAAGAGCCGATTGAGGCAGAATATGGTCTTCTGCGAGAAAACCAGCTGATTTTCACCTATTTCCATTTTGCTTCAAGCGAGGCCTTGACGCATGCATGTATCGCGTCTAAGGCGGTGTGCCTTGCCTATGAAACTGTAGAGAGTGGCTCAGGTGCTTTGCCTTTACTTATTCCAATGAGTGAGGTGGCTGGTCGAATGTCAATTCAGCAGGGGGCAAAGTATTTAGAAAAGCCTATTCAAGGCAAGGGTGTTTTATTAGGGGGTGTGCCCGGTGTTGAGCCAGGAAGAGTGCTGATTCTTGGAGGGGGTGTCGTAGGGACTCAAGCAGCTCAGATGGCAGCTGGACTAGGTGCGATGGTGACCATCCTCGATGTCAATTTAGATAGACTGCGTTATCTCAGCGATGTTATGCCTGCAAATGTTGTAACTCGATTTTCTACGGAAATGACCATTCGTGAGCTGATACCACAAATGGATTTGATTGTCGGCGCGGTACTTATTCCTGGGGCAAAGGCTCCAAGTCTCATTACAAGAGATATGTTGTCTATGATGCATAAGGGGACTGTCTTAGTTGACGTGGCTGTTGATCAAGGAGGTTGTATTGAAACATGCAAGCCTACTACCCATGAAGCACCGACATACATTATTGATGATATTGTGCATTATTGTGTAGCCAACATGCCGGGTGCTGTCCCGTACACTTCCACCATAGCTTTAACGAATGCGACACTACCCTATGTAATCGATTTGGCAAATAGCGGCTGGGTTGATGCATGTTCTAAGCGTAAAGATCTATTGAAAGGCCTTAATGTTGTTCAAGGTAAGGTTGTATATAAAGGTGTGGCAGATGCCTTTAATCTTCCCTATGTGCCAGTAGAATCTTTGTTTGCCTAAGCTATTACATCATTAAAGGATCTGAGGAGGGCTTTAAACCGTAAACTTCTGTGCCTTTATTGAACAGTAATTGGAGCTTTCGACATGCCGATTTATAGGAAGGTACTTCTTTTTGAGGATGCCCATATTTTACCAGAAACATAGCTGGTGGTAGTTCTCGGTGTTGAGAAAGTGCAGTTGCTGAAGCTTCTCTAAGAATTCGCTTAATACGGTTTCGTTGATTAGCCCTATTAAAAAGCCTCTTGGGAACTGCAAAGCCAATTTTGAATTCGTGATGGGGGAGTACTACGAGGGTGTATGGACCTTCTCTGAAAGATAGGCCCTTCGTAAAAAGTTTTTTCCAAAGCCTGTCTTGCTTGAGACTATGGAGTCTATTTAAGACGCTTTTCGTCGGAAACGGTGAGTTTTTTTCTTCCTTTGGCACGACGTGATGCGATAACTTTTCGACCTCCTTTGCTCAACATGCGTTCACGAAAGCCGTGTTTGTTTTTTCGTTTTCTTCTCGAAGGTTGAAATGTTCTTTTCATGATGATTAATTATATGCCCTGATTAGGGAACGCGAATTTAGTAAATTCCCAGGAATTATTCACCTAAACTGTAGTAAACTGCAATTCAAAACAGATTTAGTCGTTCAAGAAGTGTTTGGGCATGGTGTTCATGGTTCCTAACGTGGAGGATCTATAAATGTACCCTCTCATGGACAACCACCTCTCTAATGTTGAGATACATGAGGTAAATAGCTAGTAAATTTTGAAGATCTTCACGACATGTTACTTCCTGTTAAATTCTCGTTAGCAATTAAATCATTCTTATCAAGGGTTTTATGGGTTTGTGGTTTGGTGTGCACTTTTCAGGGATTAATGGCACAGGGAACTTTTAGCCGTGCAGGGGAGCTCACGTTTATCCATCCAGAGGCCAACATTGTTCAGTATTATAATGATACCGCGCTGACAAGACTAAAGCAATCGTGGCGTGCTGTAAAGAAAACCCCTTTTACGGTGGCGCATTTTGGCGATGAGCATGTTCAAGCGGACGTCTTCACAGGAGTTGTCCAACAAATTTTACAGGCAGAGGGTGGTTATGGCGGCTGGGGGATGCTCCAACCCACCTCAATAGCACGCACATTCAGTTCAGCCTACTATAGCAGTCGCCACAAAGGAGTTTGGAGGTATGATGCTGCACATATAATGTCTCCTTCTTTAGCTAGGGGTGTCTCAGGTATGGTGGCTAAAACCTTTGATGAAAATGCTCAGATTTCCTTTGATTTCCACGAGCGTATCTCCTTGGATTCTATGCGGCTGCAAATATTTTGTGAGGCGGAGAAGAGCTTTGATTTATTATGGATATCAGGAACAGATACGGTTATCATTAAACCCTCCACAATTGATGATGATCTTCCCTATACCGAAGTCTTAATTCCGCCCTTTGATCGAGAGTTTACGCTAGTATGTCACAAATCCGAAGAAAGTCAGTCGCAGCTCATTTTACATGGAGTCAATCTTCTTGCGATGCAAGAGAAAGGAGTAGTATATCACTCTCTAGGAGTAGCAGGTTCAGGGTACGCTGGTATGTTAAATGCTGAATTGTTCAGTGAACAACTTGCCGGGCTGGACCCAGACTTAGTCATTTTAGATTTCTCCATGGCCGAACTGGGTGATCGTGATGTGTTGGGACCCTCTACAAAGCAAAACATCATTCGAACCCTAGCTAAAGTTAAACGTGCTTGTCCTAACACGACCATTCTTTTGATATCAGCTCAAGACAGATATCGCAAGAAAAAGGAGAATATCGCAGTTACCCAAGAGTATTCAAATCTGCTTCGTGAAATAGCCAAAGAAAAAGGATGTCTCATTTACGATTGGTTTTGGGCTTCGGGGGGAAGAGCTAGAATGGCACAATGGCGTATGCGTAATTATGCCCAACATGATTTGACTTCCCTGACGATTAAAGGATATAGATTGAAGGCTGAAATGTTTGGTGAAGCACTTTTACATGCGCTAACCACACCTTCTGCTAGTCCTGCCGAGGTTGGGGTAGATGTTAACGCCTTAATGGAGGAGCAACAGCAACGGCTAAGTGATTTTAGCACCCTAGAGCCAGCATCGAGCACCACTACTCAGGAAGTCGTTTCTTCAAATAGTAATATTACGGCCTCCTCTCCATCTAAACCCGCCTCGGGAGGTAAGCAACGCAAATTGACACATACGGTGGTGTCCGGGGAAAGTTTAAGAAAAATTGCCGCAAAATACGAGGTGGAAGTATCTCAGATGATAGCTTGGAATAATCTATCGGATCCGAGTGCCTTATCTATTGGGCAAAAACTCACGGTGTATACAAATGATTATTCGACGGATGACGAGGGGAGTATCCTAGAAGAGGTCACCCATACAGTAAAATCAGGGGAAGTTTTAAGTGTCATTGCGGAGAAGTATAATGTAGGTTTATCTCAGATTATACAATGGAATAGCATCACAGATGCGGCAAGCCTTGCCATTGGGCAAGAATTGATTATTTATCCAGCTCAGAGCAATTTTTTATCGGGCGGCCATCTTTCGTCTCGAACTCAAATTACACATCAGGTAAAATCGGGTGAGGTATTAAGCCTGATTGCTAGGAAATACAATGTGGGCTTGTCTCAACTTTTAGAGTGGAATAATATTGAGGACGCTTCCCGCCTTCAAGTAGGACAAGACATAGTTATCTATCCCAACAAAACAAGTGTTGCTTCTGATGAGTTGGTAATTCATACAGTGCAATCAGGGGAAGTCTTAAGTGTCATTGCTGAGAAACATAATGTGGGCTTGTCTCAACTTTTAGAGTGGAATGGGCTCACGACATCTTCTATTATCCAAGTGGGCCAGAAACTCAAGGTCTATCCCAAGCAAAGCAACTTAGAGTAACCTTAGGTTTTTATCCGTTCATCGATACGAGGAATTCTTCGTTAGATCGAGTCCCTCGCATGTGATTTAAAATGAAGTCCATGGCTTCTTCGCTGTTCATATCAGCGAGATGGTTTCTAAGAATCCACATTCTCTGTAGTTGTTCTTTACCTAAGAGAAGGTCTTCTCTTCGTGTACTTGAGGCAACAAGATCAATCGCTGGGTAGATTCGTCGGTTAGATAACCTTCGATCGAGTTGTAGCTCCATGTTGCCTGTACCTTTGAATTCTTCGAAAATAACCTCGTCCATTTTTGATCCCGTTTCTATGAGGGCTGTGGCTAGAATCGTTAGAGAGCCACCATTTTCGATGTTTCGAGCCGCCCCAAAGAATTTTTTGGGTTTGTGTAACGCATTGGCTTCAACCCCACCAGATAGCACCTTACCTGAGGCAGGAGAAACGGTATTGTGTGCCCGGGCAAGTCGAGTTATTGAATCTAATAAGATAACTACATCCATACCGCTTTCCACTAATCGCTTAGCTTTTTCTAGGGCGATGGTAGAAACTTTCACGTGTCGGTCCGCGGGCTCATCAAAGGTTGAGGCTAGGACTTCTGCACGCACACTTCGCTCCATATCTGTCACCTCTTCTGGGCGTTCGTCAATGAGTAATACCATGAGATAAACCTCGGGGTGGTTTTGGGCAATAGCATTGGCCACATCTTTTAGGATGGAAGTTTTTCCTGTTTTGGGTTGGGCTACAATCATTCCTCGCTGACCTTTTCCGATAGGCGTAAAGAGATCCATGACCCTCGTGGAAAGTGTACTGTTTTCTCCTTCGATCGATAAGTTGAGCTTTTCTTCTGGGAAAAGGGGTTTAAGGTAGTCAAAAGGTATTCGATGCTTTATTTTGTCTGGACTGAGACCGTTGACGGACTCTACACTTTGTAGGGCGAAGTATTTTTCTCCGGGCCTTGGGGGCCTGATGAAACCTTTTACCGTATCTCCGGGCTTAAGACCATTAGACTTAATCTGCCCTGAAGAAACATATATGTCATCGGGTGAACTCAGGTAATTATAATCACCAGAACGTAAAAACCCATATCCTTCATTCATTAATTCAAGAACTCCTTCCCCGGCAATACATCCATCAACCTTTACATCAAATACATATTCCTTTTTAGGGGGCTTTCTGTCATTGTGCTGTCCCTTTGCTTCTTTGTGGTTAGAATGATCCCTTCCACTTCCTCGATGTGTATCCTTGTCGCTATTTTTTCTTCGCTCCTTAGAGGTATGATGGTTTTGACCGTCACGACGTTTATCGTCGCTCTTTTTTCTTGTGTCGCCTGGCTTTTCGATAACGGTGGATTCGCTTATCGACCCTGTTTTGTCATTTTGCTCACTTTCTGAGCGTTTCGGTGAGCTGGCTTTCCTTGCCGGTCTGGTTTTTTTTGATTTTGGCGTCTCGCCTCTTTCCTTTTGATTTTCGCTAGGATCTGATCCTTTATCAGCCTGTGCATCAAGAATGGCGTGTACTAAATCCATTTTAGCCATTCTTTTGAAACCTTTAACGTTAAATTGCTCAGCAATTTCTTTGAGTTCTGGAACGATGAATGCGTTCAGTTGTTCAATATCGTACATGAAATAAATTGAGAATAATGAGGAATCTCTAGAGAAATGTTCGATTCCTTTTGCAAGAATAACTAATTCTACAGATAGTTGCAATTTTTTGTTAAAAACTAAGCTACAATTCCTTTGATTTCCCGTTTTTTACGCTAGAATTACATCATGATTGACTTACAATGGGTTAGGGAAAACAATGAGCTCGCAAAATCAATGCACCTCAAACGGCCAAATACATCCTCTGAAGATATAGATCGTCTGTTGGAGTTAGATGAATTAAGAAGGGGGGCACAAGGAAAGCTTGATGAGGCAAAAACCGTGGCGAATACGGCAGCACAGGAAATAGGTAAGCTGTTTAAATCTGGGCAACGAGAGGAGGCAGAGGCATTGCGTGAAAAAAGCAAAGAACAGAAAAGTGTCATTGCTGATTTAGAGCGTGTTTTGCGTGACGCAAGTGATGCCCTTGAGGCGCACTGGATTCAACTTCCAAATTTGGCTATGAACGAAGTGCCTGAGGGAAACAGTGAGAATGATAATAAGGAAATCAAAGGCTCAAGTATTCCTTGTGTAGACAGCCCACTACCCCATTGGGAGGTTGCCGACCGTTTAAATCTTATCCGCATGGATCTTGGGGTTAAGCTGACAGGTAGTGGTTTTCCTGTGTATGTAGGTAGCATGGCTAAACTACAACGAGCGCTCATTGATTATTTTTTAGACGAGGCTGTTAAAGCTGGCTATGCAGAGTATCAAGTACCTCATTTAGTGAATGAAGATTCTGCGCGCGGCACAGGTCAACTTCCAGATAAAGAGGCTCAGATGTATGAAACTAAGCTGGATGCGTTATACTTAATCCCTACTGCGGAAGTTCCTTTAACGAACCTTTATCGAGATGCTTTGCTCAATGAGGGAGATTTACCCCTAAAGCTCACAGGTTATACGCCATGTTTCCGAAGAGAAGCAGGTTCTTATGGCAAGGAGGTTCGCGGGCTTAACAGATTGCATCAGTTTGATAAAGTGGAGATTGTGCAGATTGTACCTCCTCATGCTTCGCAAGAGGCACATAAAGATATGGTGAATCATGTAGGCTCATTGTTGGATGCCCTTGAGATGCCATACAGAGTGCTTAATTTATGCGCTGGGGATCTTGGATTTGCTGCTGCGATTACCTATGATTTTGAAATATGGTCTTCAGGTCAATCGCGGTGGTTAGAAGTGAGCTCTGTGTCTAACTTTCGAACATTTCAGAGTCATCGTCTTCGATTGAGATATAGAGACCATAATAACGCAAAAACAAAACCCCATACCCTTAATGGAAGCGCATTGGCCATACCAAGAATTGTTGCGGGTTTGCTTGAACAAGGCTGGGATGGTAAAGTCGTTCATCTTCCAAAGGTCCTACATTCATACATGGGCGTTGAGATGCTCACCAAACAAGAAGTAAAATTATGAACCTAAAGCACCAAGGTATATCCTTTATTATTCGTGGTATGGCTTTTACAGGCCTTGGAGTATACATCGCAGTTATGGAGCTCATGTTGTCAGGCCTTCCTCAGCCCACATGGAAAGCCTTACTTTCCTTTCCTTTGGTTGTTTACGGACTTGTCCGTCTAATGCAGGGAATAAAACGCCTTAAAGCGTACAAAAAATTACAAGCCGAACAAAGTTTAGAAGAAGAAGAATAACTAGATTTCCATAATGCAAAAAGATAAAATATTTGACCTAATTGATAGAGAGCACAAACGCCAAATTGAAGGCATAGAGCTCATTGCTTCTGAAAATTTTGCAAGCCCCAATGTTATGCGCGCTGCTGGCAGCATTCTGACCAATAAATATGCCGAAGGGCTTCCACGTAAAAGATATTATGGAGGATGTGAGGTCGTGGATGAAATCGAACAACTTTGTATTGATCGTTTGTGTGCTCTTTTTGGGGGATCCTGGGCCAATGTCCAACCACATAGTGGCGCTCAAGCGAATGCAGCAGTAATGTTGGCCACACTAAACCCCGGAGATGCAATTTTGGGTTTCAGCTTGGCGCACGGCGGACATCTTTCACATGGATCCCCGGTCAACCTAAGCGGGCTATATTATGATGCGCATTTCTACGGAGTTCAAAAAGAGACAGGTCGGATAGACATGGACGATGTCGAGCGTATTGCAAAGTCAGTTCGACCTAAACTAATGATATGTGGGGCCTCTGCTTATGCCCGAGACTGGGACTATGCTAGATTCCGTTCGATTGCGGATGAGGTTGGTGCTCTGTTACTAGCAGATATAGCCCATACCGCAGGCTTGATTGCGACAGGACAACTCAATGACCCCATGCATCACTGTCATATAGTTACTTCAACCACGCATAAAACATTACGCGGCCCTCGTGGTGGAATTATCATGTTAGGGAAGGATTACCCCAACCCAATGGGCAAAACCACCAAGAAGGGAGAGGTGCGTAAAATGTCATCTATATTGGATAGTGGTGTTTTTCCAGGGACTCAAGGTGGACCCTTAGAACACGTCATTGCGGCCAAAGCTGTGGCCTTTGAGGAAGCGCTCCAACCTGAATTTACAGACTACACTAAACGGGTTATACGCAATGCCAAAGTATTATCTGAGGCTCTCGTAAGTGCAGGGTACGATTTAGTGTCTGGAGGAAGTGATAACCACCTAATGCTTATTGATCTGTCCCAAAAAGGAGTAACAGGAAAGGAGGCGGAGAGAATTTTAGGTCTAGCAGATATAACCGCCAACAAAAACATGGTTCCCTTTGATACAAAATCTCCTTTTGTTACCTCAGGAATTAGGTTGGGAACTGCGGCGATTACAACACGTGGTTTTGGTGAAAAAGAAATGCTACAATTAGCCACTTGGATCGATAGGGTGCTATCGAAAGGTGAGGCAGAAACTAGCGCAGTCAAACAAGAGGTTCATCGGCTTGCAAAAACTTTCCCTTTGCATGCGTAAATTGAAGCACACTAGCCTATGTTTACTCCTGTTTTTAGGAGGTATTCATGGGCTTTTGGCAAGCACAAATTGGGATACGGCTTTAGATGCATTAAAAACAGGGAATTACCCGCTAGCAGATTCTTTATTTAAACAAATTATTGATGAATTTCCCAATCGCCCGGAGGCCCACCTTTACAAAGCTCAGAGCTCATACTGGCTGGGGCATTACGAAACCGCACTTTATCATTTGAACCTATCTGACCCTCCTGTAGAGCAAAAGGGGAAGGCAGAAATGCTTCGAGCATACTGCTATAATGCCCTAGGGGAAGAGAATAAGGCTCATGAGCTTATGAAAGATATTGTGGTGCACTATGTGCCGTTGCGTGACAGCGCTAGGGCCTTTTTGGTGAACTATTACATTAGAACCGAAAACTATCACGAGGCTCTAAACATACTCGCCCAACGAATAGCGGACAATCCTAGGCCAGGGTTATATGCTATGCGAGCAGAGGTAGCCCTTTACACAAGGGACATGGAAGGAGCAATAGACGACTTTTCTTCTGCCATAGCATTAGACCCTCGTAGGGCAGATTTCTTTCAGCGAAGAGCAATAATTTACGGGGAAAGGGGACAGCATAATCAAGCAATACTTGACTATGATCAGGCGATTCTACTCGACCCCGACAACGATACCCTGTGGAGATTTCGCTTGGCCGAATCTCTATCCTCTAATCAGTATGAATTAGCGCTGAATGATTTGGGAAAACTTATAGCTCGCTATCCTAGAGATATAGAACTTCGTGAATGGAAGTTTGAATGTTATTTAAATTTAGAACAGTACGAAAATGCTTCTTTAGAGCTAGAGATTATCGAACAACACGACTCTGACAATTGGTTGTTAAAACAATATGACAGCAGTGAGTTGCTGGCGAGAAGTCGCATGGGGCGTTTGGGGCACTTTCTTAAGAAAATTATACAGATTCTGCGAAGGGAGTGGGTGTTTTGGATTCCGTCCATCCTATTTATAAGTCTTATAACTTTTGCCTTTAAAAGAAGAAGTCGGCGCGCGTCATCCTAGGGGTAACAGAAATCTTTCTTAGACAGAAAAGCTTTCCCCGCAAGAGCACGTCCTTTCCGCATTAGGATTGATAAAATGAAAACCTTTTCCGTTAAGACCATCACTATAATCGAGCGTCGTATTCGCAATAAACAGGAAGCTTTTTAAATCGGTAACCATTTTAATTCCTTTATCATAAAAAATTTGATCGGCCTCTTCAATATTGTTATCAAACTCTAGTTTATATGTTAATCCTGAACACCCACCACCAAGTACCCGGATTCTTACCGCATGCTCTTTTTTATCTAATGCTGAATCTGAAGCTGCTTTCTGATTTAAAATTTCCTGAACTTGAAGGGAAGCTTTTTCGGAGATAAAGAGCATGAAGTGTATTTTGTACAAAATTAATCATCGTGCGAAAAATTGAGCATATTGGAATTGCAGTGCAAAACATAGAAGCCGCAGAGGAAACCTACACTAAACTTTTTGGTCACGGCCCATATAAGCGAGAAGTCGTAGAGGATCAAGGGGTTATAACATCATTTTTTAAATGTGGTCCCAACAAGATTGAACTCATCGCACCCATAAGCCCAACTTCAGTATTGCATGATTATTTTAAAAAACATCGTGGTGGACTTCACCACATGGCACTAGCTGTGCATGATATCAAGTCAGAGGTTGACCGCTTAGTGGCAGAGGGTTTTCAACCGGTTTCTAAAACAATTACCCAGGGCGCCGATGATAGGAGAATCTTCTTTTTTCACCCTAAATCTACCGAGGGGGTGCTTGTAGAACTCTGTCAGAAAATAGATTAGTTCAAACAACCAAGCACGGTTTCGCTCGAAAGAACTTTTTGCTTCATAGCAACCTCGGGGAGAAAGGAATTAGGCACCTCCATATCCACTCTTGACCCTAGCAGTATATATCCCAATTCTCCACCAACTTCTACTTCTTGTCCTTCATTTATGTAGGGCTTAATTCGTCTCGCCAATAGTCCGGCAACCAATGTCATCGTAATCACCTTGTTTGAGGCCGTTTTTAATTCTATTACCAAGCGCTCATTGAGCGTTGAAGATTTTGGATTGAATGCCACAAGATGCTTTCCAGGGTGATAGGTTACTTTTTCCACCTTTCCTGTGCATGGAATCCGAATCAAGTGTGTGTCGGTTCCGTGCAAATAAATTGAAAGGCGAAGATATGTATCTGGTTTGTCCAGTGAAGGTTCTAAGGCAACGATATGTCCATCAGCCGGCGAAACAAGGGCATTATTTTCAAGGGTTTTTGGTACAGCAGGCTCTCTATATCTAAAAAAATAGGCGGTAAAAAGTAAAGTGGAGAGCTGTATTATACCCCATCCAAGGGGGTAGTACCAAGCAGTGTTGTACCAAAGAAAAATCCCTAGAGCGAGTAAAAGGCTTATCGCGTGCGCAAAAAGGTAAGGTCTAAATTCTCGGTGGATTTTTGGGGTTGTCATGTTATATGAGGGCTGTAAACTCTAAGTACAAATATACCCAGGGCAAAGTCATTAGGTAACTATCAAAGCGATCTAAGAGTCCTCCATGCCCTGGGAGAATTTTCCCGGAATCTTTTACTCCCGCTTCCCGTTTAGTGCTCGAGGCAAAAAGATCACCAATGGTTCCAAAGACCGCCGCAATGCCTGCAATTACTGCCCAGTCTATTGATGACCATGAGGTTTGTAGAAAGACAAAGGGGATCAAATAGCCTATCGAAAGCGTAACTACGGTGGCAAGACTGAAACCTTCGATAGTTTTTTTAGGGGATATTTTAGGACTTAAGGCATGTTTGCCAAAGATGGATCCCAACCCATAGGCGGAGGAATCAAACACCCATAGCAGCACGAAGATTCCTAAAATATTTTGCGCTTTATATGCACCTAATTCGTGCCGGCTAAGCATAAGACTTAAGCACAGCGGGAGTGTAATATAGATGAGCCCCACAAAATGATATCCTAAGTAATCCAATGAGCCACCTTTGTAGAGGGTAACATGCAGAGCAAAACAGCAAAGGAATAGAGCAAGAAGCAGCAATGGAAGCCAAGGATACGAGTGCCCCATAATATGAAGGGAGCTAAACCCAATGCAGCATGCTGAAAGCAGAAGGAAGACAAGATTAACCATTCGCTTACTGGGCTTTTTATCTTGATTAGATGCGGAGGTAAGGTCGATAAACTCAGCGCTGAGCAATACGCCCAATAACAAGGTAAAGAGGGTAAACACCCTAAAACCTAAATGAAGAATACCAATTATCCCCAACACTAGGATACTGCCGGTAATTCCCCGCTTGAATAAATTGCTCATGATTTAACGCTCATTATTTGGATGAGCAATATCTCGTGAACGCAGCGATTTGTGTAAAAATCTCAAAAGCATTACGGCTGTAAATATAGCCCCCCCACTTATAACCCATAACCATGGATTAGACTCCTCAGTATTTGGGCTGTTTCCCAAGGTGATCAAAACCGTTATGGATAAGCCGTTATTTAGGGCATGAAAAAGTACGGAATAGTGTAGGGATTGTCCATGATAGTACAACCATCCCAGAATAGAGGATAAAATCATCATGGGTAATAGGTTGACAAGTTGCAGATGCATGATGCAAAAGATTAAGCTACTTAGTCCTATGGCCCATAGCGGCTTTAGACCACTAACATGCATGCGATGCTGCAAGATTCCCCGAAATACAAACTCTTCAATGATGGCCGGCATGACGGCCAAGGCAACGAATAGGCTAACGATTACTATTGTGGAATGTTCCATTTCTTGAACGATAAAAACGGCATTGGACTGCTCGTTGAGCGTCTGGGCGACTTGGCTAATATTCTCTGGCAATAAGGCAAGTAAGATCTCTACTAAAAGCTCTAAGGGCAATAGAGCAAAAGGGAGGACAATGGCAAGTGCCACAATGCCACCCATGGCCTTCGGTCTAATGTTTTGCTTAATCATTGGATTAAGGGAGGCTTCTGCCGAAGACCGCCAACATATATAAAGGATCGGGGAGAAAAGCACAACTGTACCAACAACATTAAGAAACAAGGTTTCTAGCGTAAAACTTGGTTCTTGTGTATTTGATGGGATTAGTATCAGGCAAAGAGATAATCCTGCAAGAAAGAGTAAATAGCCGCTGATTAAGAAGACTTCCTTTTTTGCTTTTGCTTGTAGTGATGGTGTATTCATCATTAGGAATTATTGACCCTTTTTAGCGAAGGTAATGGCCACGAGCTTAATAAGTAGTGTAATTTTGTGTTATGGGTGTTAAAATAGGCAACTTGGACTTGGGTGATTTTCCTCTGCTGCTGGCGCCGATGGAAGATGTGAGTGATCCGCCTTTCCGAGCCTTGTGCAAAGATCAAGGGGCTGATATGCTGTACACCGAATTCATATCAACTGATGGCCTTGCCCATGGGGCGGCCAAGAGTATACAAAAGCTTGATATCTACCCCGAAGAACGTCCAATAGGAATTCAAATTTTCGGTTCAGACGAAGAAGCCATGCTTACTTCCTTGCGAATGGTGGAGGAGGCCAATCCGGATGTTATTGATATTAATTATGGCTGTCCTGTGAAAAAAGTTGTCTGTAAAATGGCCGGAGCGGGAATATTGCAAGACATTCCTCGCATGGTAAGACTCACCAAGCTCATTGTGGACAATACTCATCTTCCTGTTACGGTGAAAACCCGTCTGGGTTGGGATGAAAGCACAAAGTTTATTGCTGAGGTCGCAGAGCGATTGCAGGATGTAGGTATTTACGCAATTAGCATTCATGGTAGGACGCGCAAACAGATGTATAGAGGCGAGGCGGATTGGAGATTGATTGCAGAAACCAAGGCTAACCCAAGACTTGATATACCTGTCTTTGGAAATGGTGATATTGACCACCCAGAAAAACTCATGGAGTACAAAAAAAAGTATGGAATTGATGGAATTATGATTGGTCGAGCAGCTATAGGAAACCCTTGGATTTTTAAAGCATGTAAAACATATATGGAGCAAGGAATACATGCCCCAAATCCTTCCATTTCAGAACGTGTGGCCACGGCAAAACGTCATCTGGATACGGCAATTTCTTGGAAGGGTGAAAAGCTTGGAATTCTCGAAACTCGCCGACATTATGGTCCGTATTTTAGGGGCTTTCCTGGTGTCAAGGAATTCCGAAAAATTTTAGTTACATCAATGGATATCAACGAGTTACATGATACTTTGCACCGTTTAGAGCATCGCTATCTCCATGCGTAAGTTATCTAAAGCTTATCAGGAGACAACCTGGCATTAAGGCAAGGTTTTTTCAATGTAAAAAAAATGTAATCCACATCCTAACTTCCTAATAAATAGACAGATACGATTATTCACTTTTAGGGTGTTGAAAACAGGACTTGGAAAGCGAAAAATATGCTCTTAGATTAGAGCCTGAAGCAAGGGAGTTCGTGGGAATTGGCTTCGCACAAAACTTGAGTGTTGTTTTTCAAATCTGTTTACAGATGAAAAAGAATAACAAGAAGAAAAAACAGCGCGTTTCTGGTGAAACATTGTCTCTCCTTCTAGCACTCACCCTGACATAAAGATAAATATCCTTTTCAAAATGTGCTTGCATTTTGGCGGGGATTTTTTGTCCCTGAGGTAAAGGAAGTTTTGATATATGGACCACAAAAACGAATGAAAAACATGTAAACAAGGAAGATTTATTATGGAAAACAATGCAATCGAAAACACAATGACCCAAGCTAAAAACTTTGACGCTCAAGAACCCATCCTTCAGGATACACAAGACAGATTTGTTTTGTTTCCTATTGAATATGAAGAAATGTGGAAGATGTATAAATGTGCAGAAGCAAGTTTTTGGGTTGCCGAGGAAATAGATTTAGCCGATGATATTATTGACTGGGAAGAAAAGCTCAATGATAACGAGCGTCACTTCATAAAGCACGTGCTTGCCTTTTTTGCGGCGAGTGATGGCATCGTCAACGAAAACTTAGTGGTAAACTTTATGCAAGACGTGACCATTCCTGAGGCACGATGCTTCTACGGCTTTCAGGTGGCCATGGAAAATATTCATGCTGAGACCTATTCCTTGCTCATAGATACCTTTATCAAAGACAACGAAGAAAAAACCAACCTTTTTAATGCCCTAGAAACTGTACCCTGTGTCAAAAAGAAGGCAGAGTGGGCCTTGCGTTGGATCGATACGGCTCCGTCCTTTGCACATCGGTTAGTGGCCTTCTGCGCGGTTGAGGGGATATTCTTCTCGGGAAGCTTTTGTTCTATTTTTTGGCTGAAGAAGCGGGGGCTAATGAAAGGACTAAGCCAATCCAATGAATTGATTAGTCGAGATGAGGGGATGCACTGTGAATTTGCCGTTCACCTTTATAAAATGTTGAAGCACAAGCTTTCTTACGATGACATCAAGACCATCATTTGCGATGCGGTAGAAGCAGAGAAGGAGTTTGTCCGTGACGCACTTCCTGTTTCTCTTATCGGGATGAATGCCAATAGTATGATTGAGTATATCGAGTATGTCGCGGATCATTGGATCACGGCTTTGGGTTATCCTGCGCATTACCATACCTCAAACCCATTCCAGTGGATGGATATGATTAGCATGGAGCGAAAAACCAATTTCTTTGAGAGTCGCGTTTCTGAATATCAGATAGCAGGGGTTAAGAATAGAGGAAAGATGGGGGGATCTCAAGATGAAACGGAAGAAATTAATGAGTTTGAATTAGGTGATATCGAATTTTAGGCACCACCATATTTAATCATTCACCTAACAAATAAAACAAGACTATGTATGTAATCAAGCGAAACGGTAGAAAAGAGCAGGTGATGTTCGACAAGATCACTTCACGAATCAATAAACTTTCCTATGGTTTAGATCCCAACTATGTCCAACCTTTTAAAATTGCTCAAAAAGTGATTAATGGATTATATGAAGGGGTTACTACTGCCGAGCTTGATGAGTTAGCTGCGGAAGAATGTGCTACTATGACCACAGAGCACCCAGATTATGCCATTCTAGCAGCTCGTATTGCGGTATCTAATCTACACAAGCGGACAAAAAAGAACTTCTCTGAGGTGATTACAGACCTCTACAACTATATCGATCCTGTAACTCAAAAAGAGGCTTCTCTTGTAAGTAAAGAGTTATTCGATGTGGTACAAAAAAATCAAGAGGTTTTAGACGCGGCGATAATACACTCTAAGGATTATCACTATGACTTTTTTGGGTTTAAAACGCTAGAGCGTGCGTATTTACTTCGCTTAGATGGTGAAGTAGCCGAGCGACCACAGCATATGTTAATGCGGGTATCTCTTGGCATTCATATGGAGGATATAGAATCAGCATTAATAACCTATAAACTCATGTCAGAGCGCTGGTTTACGCATGCGACACCTACATTGTTTAATGCGGGTACTCCTAAACCTCAAATGTCTTCTTGTTTTCTTCTTACCATGAAGGATGATAGTATTACAGGAATATTTGATACGCTTAAGCAGTGTGCTGAGATTTCCAAAGCTGCTGGGGGTATAGGCTTAAGCATTCACAATATCCGAGCGAATGGAAGCTATATAAAAGGCACCAATGGCACGTCCAATGGTATCATACCCATGTTGAGGGTGTTTAACAACACCGCACGTTATGTCGATCAGGGGGGAGGAAAGCGAAAAGGAGCCTTCGCCATTTATCTGGAACCATGGCATGCGGATATTCACGAATTCCTTGAGTTGAAGAAAAATCACGGACACGAGGAAAATAGAGCTCGTGACTTGTTCTATGCGATGTGGATTCCTGATTTGTTTATGGAGCGTGTCAAAGAAGATGGTGATTGGTCCTTATTCTGTCCGAACGAAGCCCCTGGATTAGCCGACGTACATAGCCAAGAATTCAATGAACTATATGCACGCTATGAATCCGAGGGTAAAGCACGTAAGGTGGTTAAAGCAAGACAGATTTGGTTAGAAATACTTAAGAGTCAAATCGAAACGGGAACGCCATATATTCTATATAAAGATGCGGCGAATGCCAAGAGTAACCAGCAAAACTTAGGTACTATAAAGTCTTCTAATCTATGTACGGAGATTATAGAGTATACAGCTCCTGATGAAGTAGCTGTTTGTAATCTTGCTTCGATCGCTTTAAATCGGTTTGTAACGGAAGCGCGGGAGTTCGATTTTGAAAAACTCTATGAAGTTTCCTATCAAGTTGCGTTAAACTTGAATCGCGTTATTGATGGTAACTACTATCCTGTAGAAGAAGCACGTAATTCTAACATGCGACACCGCCCAATAGGCATAGGTGTTCAAGGATTAGCTGACGCTTTTTTAATGCTTAGATTACCCTTTACTTCTCATGAAGCAAAACTCTTAAACCGCGATATATTCGAAACGATTTATTTCGCTGCTGTCACAGCATCAAAAGATATGGCTATTCGTGAGGGAGCCTACCCGACATTCAAGGGTTCTCCAATGAGCGAGGGTAAATTTCAATTTGACCTATGGGGGGTTGAGCCAACCGATCGTTATGATTGGGAGGGCTTGCGCAAAGAGGTTATGGAACATGGTGTAAGAAACAGCTTGCTTCTTGCTCCAATGCCCACGGCATCTACCTCACAGATTCTGGGTAATAATGAATGTTTTGAGCCCTATACGACGAACATCTATACGCGTAAGGTATTGAGTGGCGAATTTATAGTAGTTAACAAGCATCTATTAAGAGACTTAATTGACTTAGGTCTTTGGAATGAGCAGATGAAAATGCGTTTGATCAAGGCCAGAGGATCTGTTCAGGATATTGAAGAAATTCCAGCGGAGATTAAACAACTGTACTTAACGTCATGGGAGCTATCTCAACGGGATATCATAGATATGGCCGCAGATCGAGGTGCATATATCTGCCAAAGTCAAAGTATGAATGTTTTCATGCAGGATGCAACTATTAAGAAGCTCAATGCTATGCACTTTCATGCATGGCAAAAAGGCCTCAAAACGGGCACTTACTATCTGCGAACTCAGGCAGCTCGTGCAGCAGTCCAAATGGGACTTGATAACTCATTAAAGAAAGTTTCTGCCCCAAGTGAAGAGGCTAAAGGTGTTCAGGAGGTTGTTTCTAAACCCGTTCAGACAACGCAGCCGAGTCCTGTAACCCCTAAGTCTGTTGAAATGCAATCTGAAATCGTTGCATCATCTCAACCCTCCATGCAGGAAGAGACAATGTCGGCACAAGAGGCCATGCAAGCGGTAAAGGCTTGCAGCATCGATAATCCAGACTGCGAGAGCTGTTCAGGCTAAGCTCCAGTCAGAATCTTTAGGAGTAAGTGGGAGAGAATCAACACAGGCAGCAAGTACACTAGGCTGTACCGAATAATATATCCCATAAACGATGGCATTTTAATGCCATTTTGTTCGGCGATTGATTTAACCATAAAGTTGGGTGCATTCCCGATATAGGACATCGCCCCAAAGAATACCGAGGCTATAGAAATAGCCAATAACATGGGTTCTGGTCTTGCTAAAAACTCAAGGACGTCAGCCTTATTGGCAATATTAAGGCCATATTTCCCCATGCCAGCCGATAAAAAATTCAAATAGGTCGGCGCGTTATCTAGGATACCTGAAAACATTCCTGTTCCCCAATACAAGGTATCTGTGGTAATAAGTTTTGAGCCAGCTTCTGATTGAGCAAAACCTCGGATTAAGTCTAATGCTGGCATCATAGTGGCAAATATTCCTATAAACAAAAAGGCTACCTCTCGAATAGGCTCAAAAGTGAATTCATTTCCCTTAAGTGCACTCTTTGAGGACATGCGATAGCCCACAATAAGTGTCAGCAGCATTAGGACTTCTCGCAGATAACTCATTTTACCTCCATGGTAGCTTACAAAGGCCCAAGAGGGCATATCAATGACGTTGGGATCAAGAAACACAAAACAGCATATCAAGGCAAGAAAGATAATGTTATGGCTTCCACTTAATCGGATTCGATTACTTACCGGTGCATCTGCAACTACAGTTTTATCGTGGCGAAGAGATCTTGTATCTAATACAAAGAATATGATTGACAGCAGAAGAACAGCAAAGGCCCAATAGGGTGCTGCATGCGTTAACGTCCAAAAGAAAGGCACTCCTTTGAGGAAACCTAAGAAAAGCGGTGGATCTCCAATTGGAGTGAGTGAGCCACCTACATTACTCACAATAAAAATGAAAAAGACGATGTGAAAAGGCTTAATGCGGGATTTATTAAGGCGGATAAAAGGTCTTATAAGCAGCATCGATGCTCCTGTAGTACCAATAACATTGGCCAATACAGCTCCAAAAACTAGGAGAACAACATTGATGATTGGCTTGCTCTGAAGATCCGCTTCAATGAGAATTCCTCCTGAGATCACAAACAAACTCCCAACTAAAGCAATAAAAGACATATACTCAAAAAGAGCATGAACGGGCGCATGAGTATTCTTTAATCCCAAGATATAATACATCACTACAAGACTTCCTAATACCACGGCAACAACAGGATATCGTTTATGCCAAAAATGTTCATAGAATAGTGGGCCGGTGGCAATCATCCCTAGCAATAGAACAAAAGGTATTACAGCCAAAGGACTTGGGGCATGGTCCTCATGGGCCTGGTGACCTTCGTCGCCATTGTGCTTAGAAGACTTCTCATCAGCGTGTACTTGAGTCTCACTAGGATTAGGGGTGGCATAGCCTTGGGTAAACCCTAAAAAAACGAACAGGGATATTACGAGTAGAGTTTGTTTTGGTTTCATAAAAAGTTAGGCTCGAAGTTTGGCGATAGCTTGACCGAGGCTTCGTCGAGCTATGCCATGTTTATCTTGGTTTTGGTGGTGTACATCTTGCAGGGCCTGACGCACACAGTTGGAGACATCGTCAAAAATGGCGTCTTCATGGATTTCGGCATTGGGCTGCATTAAATAGCCAAATGTTCTGGCCATTCCACAATTTGCGATAAAATCGGGAATGATTGCTGCTTGATTATCGGCAAAATTTGCTGTGGGTCCATAGAATATATCTTCATCCGCAAAGGGTACGTTAGCCCCAGCACTGATGGCCTCAAGGCCGGCTTTTGATAGTCGTTCGACATTATCTTTTGAAACGAGTCGAGAGGCGGCAGAGGGCAAAAATATTTCACAAGGCACATCCCAAACCCGTTGATTTACTTCCTCAAATGAAAGCATCTTTGGTGCTTGCAAGGCATTACCGTTTCTTGTATTGATAAGTTCCACAAGTTCTTGATGAGGAATGCCTCCTTCATTGATAATTCCCCCTGCTCGATCAATAATTCCTGTGATAATAGCTCCACGCTGACTTAGATAAAACGCTGCAGGTGCCGCCACATTACCCCATCCCTGCACAATAACGCGCTTTCCTTCTACAGAGCTTTTGTTCCACAGGTCATAGTAATGTTCGATACCTTTTGCCACACCATAGCCAGTGATGAGATCAGCGATACAATAGTTTTTGGAAAGGCTAGGGGTAAGATCACTGTTTTCAATGCGTTTACTAACGCCCTTGCGCAATTGTAAAATGCGCTGGACGCGGTCTTGTTCGGCTAAACCAAAATGCCCATTGAGAATTCCTTCTTGAGGGTGCCAAAGCCCATAGGACTCCGTAATAGGAACTACTTCTTTTATAGCGTCTACGTTAAGATCGCCTCCTGTGCCATAGTATCTTTTCAAAACAGGGGCAACGGCTCTATACCATCGCTTAAGAACCCCTTCCTTATCTGGGTGAAAAGGATCGAAGTCAATGCCTGATTTCGCCCCACCAATGGCTGGGCCTGTAACGGAGAACTTGATTTCCATCACTTTAGCGAGCGATATTACTTCATGAAGATTAAGCCCTTTTCGCATCCGAGTCCCTCCTCCTGCTGCGCCTCCTCTCAGGGAGTTAATTACAAGATACCCCTTGGCTTCTGTTTCATTATCACTCCACTGAAAAATCACTTCAGGAGTTTTTGCCTTGTATTCTTCTAGAAAAGGAATGGTGCTCATATTGACTTAAAAATACGCTATCAGTAGGAAAAAATGGTGCTGTCTTTTATGCTTTACATTTCAGGGCTTTCAGTCATTTCCCTATGGATAACAGCACTCAATATTAATGTATGGTCTAAATATTTTTAAAGGAGATTCGAATTATGGTTTGGGAAGCATTACAACCTGTGGATCCTTCAAGTTTTATACAAGGAGGAAAATATAATAAAGCGCAAATAGGGAGTCACCTTGTGGCATGGGAGGATGGTCCTGACTGGAATACCTTTGACATTGGCATTGTGGCTGTCAAAGAGGATCGCACGTCTATATATAATCCAGGGTGTGGACATGGATGTCATGATGTACGTAAACAATTGTATGGGTTGTATGCGCATTTCAATTGTCCTAGGATAATAGACTTAGGAGATATTAATCCAGGGCATACAGTGATGGATACTTATTCTATTTTGTCGGACCTCAGTGCGGAGTTTGTACGAAATAAAAAAGTGTTGATTATAATAGGAGGAAGTCACGACCTTACCATTGGTCAATACAAAGGCCATGCTGATGCGGGACATAGAGCACATCTGATACAAATTGATGAGCATATTGATATGCGCGATGGAGAAGATGTAGATTCTACGAGCTTTTTGCGGCACATGTTAAAAAACAATGAGGGTTTTGTGGAAGATTTCACACATTTCGGCCACCAGCAATTTTATAATGATCCTGCTTTTGTTCAGCATTTAGAGTCTTTGGATGCAGACCACATGCGTATGGGCGATTTTCGTGCGAATCTGAACGATGCAGAAGCTTTTTTTAGGAATGCGCACGTGTTAAGTTTTGATGTTTCTTCTATGATGAGCGCTTATGCTCCAGGGAACATATTAACTTCTCCTAACGGCCTTTCAGGTACAGAAGCATGTCAGATATTTCGTTATGCGGGCTTCAGCCCTCACATGAATTCAATCGGAATTTATGAGTATAATCCCCATTTAGACCAAAATCATCTTACGGCTAAACAGATCAGCCAAATGCTTTGGTACTTTTTTGAGGGATATTCTATTCGCCGTGATGAAACTCCACAGCTTAATGATGCACGATTCGTCCAATATCAGGTAGTCTTACCTAGTTTAGATCAGGAATTAGTCTTTTGGAAAAGTCGAGTGACAGAAAGGTGGTGGATGGAGTTTTCCAATGATTCGGGATCTTCAGTCTTTGTCGCTTGTCAGGATAAGGATTACGATTTGGCGCTAAACAATGAACTTTCAGATCGTTGGATGCGGGCATTTCGTAGAAGCGACTTAGTTTAATCTAGCAATTGCTCAAGCCGACAACTTCGTGAACCTTTGATAAGAATTGAGCATTCCTTCTGGGTTTTGTCCGCAAAAATTCGGTGTAATTCATTTTTATCTTTCACCAATTGCTGGGTAACATCTAATTCGCAGGTGCTAAATTCTTGGCCGTAAAATAAAGCAAGTGATACAGGTAAGGATTGCACAAAGTTTACTAATCTTTGATGCTCATCCTTACTAAACGTACCAAGCTCCTTCATTTCACCTAGTATTAAGATTTTATCTCCACTTCGAGCCATAAAGCCTTCGATGGAGGCGCGCATGCTGCTTGGATTGGCATTGTATGCGTCTAATACCACGGTAGCTTGATTTTTTTGAAGATATTGTGAGCGATTATTGGACGGGTTATAACTTAATAGAGGTGGCAGGTAATTCTCTGCCATTATTCCAAAGTGATCTGCTATACATGCCGCCCCAACAATATTATTTCGATTAAATGCCCCCTTAAGTTGAAAATCTAACATTTGGTTTTTTTGCCATAACGTAAGTACATCATTTTGGGTGCGTATTGGCATGGAAAAGTTTGCTACGGTATCAAGACCAAAGGTGGTTTTCTGCGTATAGTTTGAAAGAGGCGCATCAATTCGTTGTTCATCATATGGATAAAATACATGGCCTTCTGATGAACACACAAAGTCAAACAACTCCATTTTTCCTTTGAAGACTCCTTCAATACCACCAAATCCTTCTAAATGGGCCCGTCCTATATTGGTAATAATGCCATGAGTTGGTTGTGCCCATTGGCAATAACTTTTTATTTCTCCCTGGTGATTCGCTCCCATTTCTATAATAGCCATATCATGTTTGGTGGTAATGCGTAACAGTGTAAGGGGCACACCGATATGATTGTTAAAGTTTCCCTGGGTAGCAAGCACGGAGAATTTCGATGCCAAACTTCGTTGAAGAAGTTCTTTAACCGTAGTTTTTCCGTTAGATCCTGTAAGTCCTATTACTGGAATATTCATTTTACTGCGATGCAATGTGGCCATTTCTTGAAGGCACTGCAACACGCTGTCAACTAAAATGCATCGTTCCCCCAGAACAGCCCTTTTTTCATCCACAATGGCACCTATGGCCCCTTTATTTAAGGCTTCTTCAACATAACTGTTTCCATTAAAGTTTGGTCCTTTCAGCGCTAGAAAGAGTTGATCCTTTCCAATTTGTCGACTATCTATAGTTATACCACTGCTCTTAAGAAATAGCTCGTAGGCTTTCATTAGTATAAGTTAAAAAAAAAGCCTTCACAGAGGAAGGCTTTTGGTTTAAAATGATGTGTGATTCTAATCGTGCCATTTGGTTTTGTTACCCTTGAAGTCATTTCCGGAGTTGGTTTCTTCTCCGCCGCATTTTGCCCCAATGCAAGGCATCGATAATCGGAAGCCTAACGTACTTAACGACTCATCTTGATTTAAATAACGACGTGCACCAGGACTCATCCACCATGCCATATCTTTCCACGAACCTCCTTTATATACGCGGGCCTCGTTGTTGACAAAAGTATTTTCAGGACTATACATGTCAACACCACCTTGACCTTGTGCACGGGAGAGGCTATCTCCATCTTCATAATCAATGGCGTTTGCCACCTGATAGTTGCTTCTGCTAGAAAGTTTTTTGGCATCTTCTTCAATTTGTATAATTCTACCTGTTGAATCATTGATAACGGGATCATTTGAGGCGTTTAGACTATCCGAAGTAAATACGTTTCCTCGAAAGCCATTCAGATCGGAAATATCGGCGGAAGACATCGGTCGGTAAACGTCTTTTACCCACTCACTAACATTACCAGCCATATTATACAGTCCGTACGCGTTAGGCATTTCTTTATCAACTTGAGCAGTGTAGGTGGCGCCATCCTCTTTAGATCCTGCCAATCCAGAATAATCCCCAGGACCCCGTTTGAAGTTCACTAGAAATTTACCCATGTCCTTTCCTTGATCATGTCGAAATACATAAGAGGGTCCTTCCCAAGTGTAAATCTTAGATTTTACCACCCTGTTATCATCTGGGTGCAGCTTGCCCCCGACTTGAGCAATCGCGGCAAATTCCCACTGCATTTCAGTGGGTAGATCAAAATTAGGATAAAAAATACCATCTTCTCGCTGCACATTTCTACCTCCCTCACTCGCGGAGTCCGCCGCGTAGTTTACCGGTAAATTCTTATCATTGATTACTTCTGGGCTGTATATATCTTTGCCGTTAAGATATCCTTCGGTAGTGAAGAAGGTTGCATCGTCTTGGTTGACCAATGCTCCATCCTTTACATTCAATATCCCACGGTCAATCAAGACCTTTTCGTTTACACGATCCGTTCGCCAGGCAGCGTAGTCCACCGCTTGTTCCCAACTTACTCCGACTACCGGATAATCATCGAATCCAGGGGACGTAAAATAATAGTTACGCAAATTTTCATTGTATTCTAGTTCTTCTCGCCACACATCCTTATCCGGCATAGCGGCTTTTACCATGTTGGGATAATTTTCCTGATAGATTTTTTTCATCCAGTTGATATACTCCCGGTAGTTCAGGTTAGTGACCTCACATTCATCCATAAAAAATGATTGTACCTCCTTACTGGTTGATTGATTATCCCATAAGTACATTACATCTTGTGAGCGATTTCCCATTTCGAAGGTTCCTCCTGGGATGAAAACTAAGCCAGGTGCAGTTTCTTGGCCATATTTAGCAACTTCCGTTCGCTTTTCTGTGGCGCTGTAATCCTTATTATTTAATTCCCACCCAGTATTGGAGGATGCAGGTTTTTCACAGCTTGTTACGACAAGCCCTAAAGCGGCAAAAGTTAATAATGTGAGATTTCTCATTAGTGGATAAATTTCAAGAAAGACAAATATAATCGAATATATCAATGGTTAGTACATAAAATGGCTTGGACATAATAATTTTCCTTCTATATAGCTCGGACGTATGCTATTGGACTCTTTGGACAAGTTAAATATCATGGAAACTTCATGGGAAGCCTGCATGGCAGAGGCTGGCGCGAAGTGAATATCGTGGCTATACATGATTTTAAATTTTTGAAGGGCTAACCCCAACCCTGTATAAACGGCATCAACCCCTCCTATAGTATGTCTCGCACCGAGGGATATAAAGATGGGATGTAGAGTTAGCTCAGCACCTGCTGTGATTCGATTCAGTTGGCCTTGATGGGAAAACAAAATGAATGGTGCAAGAAAATTGATGGATTTTCGTCTTTTATCCAAGGGAAATGCATAGCTACCATGTATGCGAAATCCCCCATTCTTGATAGCATCTTCAAACATGGCGGGACTAGGAAGAAAGTTATAAAAACTCAATCCAAGATACCCTCTCGGGCTCACAATGCTCAGTCCCGCATTCATATTAAACTCGTGCAGGTTGGGTTGTATTTGTCCTGCATCGGCACTTACGTTGAGCGCTCCACTAAAATCTGTAAATCCATAAACAGGATCTATTTGGTCCAAAAATCTCAATCGACTCACATCATATCCCTGAAATTGATACATCGCGCTGAGCCCAATTCGCACGGCGAACGTATTCATTCGATTTCTTGCTTGATAGGCATAGGATGTGACCAAAGAGCTCCTCTTATACAGGCCATCTCCCACTTGGTGTTGATTGACAGAAAACCCTAATCCGCCACTAAGCGACTCTATATGCTGTGCATACCCTAGATGATAACTCGTAAACCCGCCGTTTGCTCCTCCGTTTAACTGGGGCCATTGATTGCGATAAAGAACGGAAACTCTTGGACCATGGGCAATTCCTGTGAGTGATGGATTTAAATCACTTGGCGATATTTGAAACTGGCTATATTCTACAAATTGTGCTTGGCTCGAAAAAAACATACAGAGCATGGCGATTAACATACTCCAAGAAGGAAGCCGGGATATTTGTTTTTTTAAATTCATTTTTTCCTGTTTCTAAAGGTACATCCCTTAAAGAACTTTAAAATGTTGGGCGTGTCTATGCGGGGCTATATGGCAATATCATACCTTTACCTTCGTTCCAATATTGTTCAGTTTTAGACTTAACGCCAAGGTATATGATAGATTGTGCTATGTCCATGTTTTCTCCAAGATATTTTGGGCGTCTTTGGTGGTTGACGGCAACAAGGTCAATCGGAGGCAGACGCCTTCTAAGTATTCTCATTGCCGGAGTGGCTTTGAGCGCTAATGCTCAAACCAACAGTGTATTAAACCAAGGCACTTGGTTTTTTTTTCAGACGACAAGTGATGATATGCATATCGTTAATGGCGACTGGCTTTACAGTGAAACGCAACTCTCTGGGCCGTTATCATTCTCCACCGTGGGTCTTTTCTCCTCAGGGCAAGGCCCCCTTCATGAGGACAACGGTGCTCATCGGGCAAATGGGCTTCAAGAAATGCCTACCTATCACTTAGATCAAAACAATAATGGACTTATTGACCCAGAGGATGCTATCATATTCTATAGCCATGGGCCGCACGAATGGAAGCTTAATAATGGAGAAGTCATTCTTGAATACAACAATTACTCAGATGCTGCTGGATTCTTTTTTACGCCCGACCAGGGGACAGGCCTACAGCCCCTTCAAACGCCCAGTATATCTTCTTCAACAACTGTAGGGGATTACGATTTTCTTGATTTTTGGAAAGAAGACGAGGTCAACTTATATCGCTCGGGTCGTCGGTGGTTGAGTGCGCCTATGACATCTTCGAACACGACAAAATCTCGAAACCTTGACCTAACGAACAAGGTCAGTGCCGCCCCTTTAACCTTAGCCGTAAGTGTAGCAAGTGCTTCTGAAAGCAGTAGTTCTATGCAAGTCAGTTTGAATGGTCAGAGTGTATCCAATCTTTCAATGCCTTCCTTGGGGACTGGAACCTATCGAGACGTTGCTCGCACAGCTACGAGTGCTGTAGTTACCACCGCCTCTGAAGGTATATCTAGCCTGGAGCTTTCATATTCAACGTCGGACCCTCAAGGGAAAGGATATCTCGAGGAAATTTTACTCCATACGCGCAAACGCCTTATTCCAAGCAATGGTCGTCTGCGTTTTCGAGATGTGAGTCAGGTTCAACTTGGTGGAACAGCCATTTATGAAATATCCATTAATTCTTCGAATCCTTGGAAAGTTTGGGATGTCAGTCTGGCTTATGCTCCTTTTGAGATAGATATCAACCAATCATCAAATCTTCTACAATTTGGAGTAACTACGGATTCCTTACGCGAGTTTGTTGCTTTTGATATAAGTCAACGTGCAAGTTATCCTTCCCCATCATTTGTGGCTTCAGTACCCAATCAAAATATTAGAGGAATTACTTCAACGGATATGGTCATCGTGACATCCTCAACGATGCTACCCGCTGCACAAACATTGGCAAGTCATCGAGAGCAGGGATATGGACTTAATGTAGAGGTAGTTACTATCGATCAAGTATATAATGAGTTTTCGTCGGGACAACCTGATTTATGTGCAGTTAGGGATTTTATGCGAAGACTATATAAAATCGCCCCTCTTCCTGAAGACAGGCCCCAGTATTTATTGCTTATGGGTGATGCTTCGTTTGACCCTAAAAACCGTGTAAGCTCAGGAAATCGCAATGTTATTCTCACCTACGAAAGTTTTGAATCTTTTAGCCCTCTTCAAACCTATGCCACTGATGATTTTTACGGCTTTTTAGATGATAATGAAGGTTTGAATATAGCCACACCAAGTCAGTCAATTGACTTGGACATAGCTATAGGGCGACTGCCTGTTGCGAGCAATGATGAAGCAAATGCCTTAGTGGAAAAGATCATGGATTATGATGATGGAGGACATTTTGGTGATTGGCGTAATCGGGTGACTTTCGTAGCAGATGATGAAGATAATGAGCTACACATGCGTGATGCAGATGAGTTGGCAGAATGGGTAAGGGGCAACCAAACAAATTTTAATGTAGAAAAGATTTACCTCGACGCATTTGCTCAAGTGAATGCGGCAGGTGGAGATCGCTATCCGGCGGTTAATGAAGCCATAGAAAGACAGTTGTTTAAAGGGAGTCTTATTGTCAACTATACAGGCCATGGAGGGCCCGAGAATTGGGCACAAGAAAGAGTATTTAATCGGGAGGATATGGCGACGCTAGATAATAAGGAGCGTTTGCCTCTTTTTATCACAGCAACATGTGATTTTTCGGTATATGATGATCCCGATCAGATAACAGCAGGAGAAGTATTAATTACCAATCCTAATGGGGGAGCGATTGCCTTGGTCACGACCTCAAGGCTGGTATTTTCTTCGAGCAATCGCATCATAAATAACAGTTACATACAAAACTTACTACCCATAGGCGGCACTGTGCCAACGATTGGAGAAGCTCTGCGACTAGCAAAAAATGCTATAATCCAGAATGCCAATAATCGAAAGTTTACACTTTTAGGCGACCCATGCACCCGTTTGGCGATTCCAAAATATAGCATCAAAACAGTGGCCATTAATGGACAACCACCGGGCAGTCTAGATACGTTGAAAGCATTATCGGAAGTGACCATTCAAGCCGAAGTACGTGATGAAAACAATGCATTATTATCGAATTTTAATGGAATTGCTATTCCAAGTTTGTATGATAAGGTCTCTGACATCTCGACGCGCGCGAATGATCCTAACGCTGATGTTTTTACGTATCAATCGCAACAAAATTTACTTTTTAGAGGTCAATCGTCGGTGAGCAATGGTCAATTTACTTTTTCCTTTATAGTACCTAAGGATATAAATTATGCTGTCGGGCAAGGGAAGTTAAGCTATTACGCAAGACCTGCCTCAGGCTTATTTGATGCCGCTGGAAACGATCAAGATGTGTTAATAGGAGGTACTGCTTCAATTCCAATCATAGACGATGAGGGGCCGAAAGTAGAAGTCTTTATGAATGATGCTTCTTTCCAATTCGGTGGGCTTACAGATGCCAACCCGACGCTTTATGTGAGATTGCGTGATGAAAGCGGTTTAAATACCGTGGGCAATGGCATTGGCCATGATATCACAGGGACGCTAGATGAAAATTCACAAAACCAGTTTTTGCTCAATGATTTTTTTACGTCAGCGCTCGATTCATTTAATCAAGGAGAAATATTATATCCATTACAAGATTTAGAGGATGGCAGGCATAGTATACGAGTACGTGCTTGGGATGTCGCCAATAATAGTGGTGAGGGATATACGGAGTTTATCGTCGTATCTGCACCTCAATTAGCCATCGAACATCTCCTCAATGCGCCAAACCCAGTCTTGAATTCTACCTCCTTTATTTTCGAGTTCAATAATCCTGGTGAGGTAGACGATTTAGAAGCAACGATTGAAATATTTAATACCTATGGAGAACGAGTTCAAACCCTAGTTTATCCATTAAGTATAATCGAAGGTTATCGAATCGCTCCTGGTGAGTTAACTTGGGATGGAAAAGATGCCGCGGGCGCCCCGCTAGCCAAGGGGACCTATCTCTATCGCTTGCAAATCATAGGAAGTGATGGCAGAAAGGCAGAAGCCTGCGAGAAATTGGTACTTTTACGTTAATCGAATAGCATGAGAAATACAGCGATTATTTTACTATTAAGTTTGTTTGTGGGACAATTGTCGGCCCAAAATGTAGACAATCAGGACATTATTGATGCGAACACAATAACTACGGCGGTTCCATTTTTAAGAATAAATCCAGACGCACGTTCAGGGGCTATGGGAGACGTTGGCTTAGCCTTAGGCGCTGACGCCAATGCTATTTTTATCAATCCGGCACGCATGGCGTTTATTGAAAGCGAGTATGGCGTATCAATGACCTTTGTGCCATGGTTGCGTAATCTAGTTCGCGATGTCTATTTAGCGGATTTGGTAGGGTATTATCGCTTACCTAATGCACAAACCATTTCATCTTCCATGCGCTATTTTTCTTTGGGCGAAATTCAGTTTACGGATAATCAAGGAAATTCTCTTGGAACCGGTCAACCTAAAGAGTTTGCTATGGATTTGAACTACGCTCGTGGCTTTGGAAAGAAAGGAGGATTTCAAACCGGTGTCGGAGTAGGACTCCGTTATATTTATTCTAATCTTTCTGTAAGTAGCAATGTAAGTAGTGGTCCTGACATTCGTCCTGGCCACGCCGCGGGCGCTGATGTATCAGTCTTTATGACAAAACCTTACAAGCTGGATAAGATTAAGGGTATGGACTTTAACATGGGTCTTGCGATTACCAATATTGGTAGCAAAATGACCTATACACAAAATGCGGTAAACAAAGATTTTATTCCAACGAATCTAGGGATTGGTTTTGGGGCCGATCTCCATATTGACGATATACATAGCATAGGTATCTATGCTGACGTAAACAAACTTCTTGTTCCAACGCCAGACACTATTGATGCTGATAATGATGGTGTGTTTGATTACCGTGAGCGTTCGGTAGTTGGGGGTATGTTCTCCTCTTTTGCAGATGCCCCAGGGGGATTTAAAGAAGAGCTGAGAGAGTTTTATGTAGGCGCAGGTGTAGAGTACTGGTATAACAAACAGTTTGCCGTCCGTATGGGATACTTCTATGAGCACCCAACAAAGGGCGCGCGCAAATTTTTAAGTGCTGGGGCAGGAGTTAAGTATTCGGTGTTTTCTCTGAATTTTGCGTATTTAATTCCTACTTCGTCCAATAGAAATCCTCTGGACAATACATTGCGCTTCAGCCTTCTTTTTGAGTTCAACAAGGATAGCGAGGCAGCACCTGCAGGCATACAATAATTAAGGCCCTATGTCGAACGATTATGTACGGTTCCTAGGTCGTCCTCCCTCTCTGTTTTATAAGTGGGGTCTATTCGGGCTGTTTCTGCTCTTCGTTATCGGGGTTGTGATTAGTTTTAAGATTGAGGTACCTAAAAAAGTTAGGGCGGTGGCTGAGGTTACTGCTCCTGAAGCTTCTATTCCGGTAGTCATAAAATATGGAGGTCTGGTTGAAGAAGTTTACGTGGAAGAGGCTTCCTTTGTCAACCAAGGCGATGTGCTGATTCGGATGGCTTCAGAGGCAAAGTATGAGGATATAATCACTCTAGAAGCATGGCTAGCGACAGAAGACGCATCACTTGACGGGGCTTCTTTACCCAAACAACTTTCTTTAGGCAATGGTCAAGTAAATGATGCCTATGAATACCTTAAATCTATTATCTCTGAAGAATATTTCCTTACTAAACAAGAAATTAAGGGGCAAATCTCAGCGTATGAAGAAGTTACGCGACAGATAGAACATCAACTAGACTTATGTAATGAGAGCTTGCAAAATCTTGAGAAGCAGTTAGCGGAGGATATCATTCGCGAGAAAAAAGGCCTGATCTCTAAACTTGCAGTAGAAAAAACTCAGGGAAATGTAAATGATAAGCGAGAGTCATGTGCAGGGTATTCTAGAAATATAGCCGAAAACAAAGCCTTAATTCAGGATTCGCGCATAAAGTATGCAGAGGTAAAAAACAATGAACTGCGCGTTTTTGCACAACTGCGCTCAGCGATTAAATCTTGGAAGGAGCGTTATTTGATTTCAGCGAAGTCTACAGGTTTGCTAACCTTAAGTAACGAGGATTTACTGGGTTCTGTCATCATGCAAAATGAGGTAATTGGGGAAATTCTTAACGAGGGAGCTGAGGCCTATGTATATGCGTATGTCCCTATATCATCAATAGATGAAATTGACATTGGACAGGAAGTTCAAGTCATCGTCGATGGCTTTAGTTTACGAGAATATGGCAAGCTTGAAGGAACGGTAAGCGGCATTCGTCCTACGCTAGAAGAGGATAAAACGCACCAGCGAATTGAGATTAGCCTAAACAATGGCTTTACTACCTCCAAAGGAAAAACAATAGAATATCGACCTGCTTACAGGGCAGAGGCTATTGTGATAACGGAGCGCTCTCCAATACTTTTTCGATTGTTCGACGAATTGTGGCCGTCTTAAATCCCACTAGAAAAATTGAGGGGCTCTCGAGTAATCTGTAAAATTCCGGGAAATGACATCTTATCCTTGACGTGTTGTAGGTATAATGTCTAAGGATACACCATCTTTGTTCTCATATTTTATTTGTGATGCGCTCATCGTATTTTTCTCCTTCAGTGGCAAAACCAGTGCGTATTTGGTTACTCATTGGGCTTATAATGGTGCTCGGACAAATCTTTATTGGTGGAGTTACTCGTCTCACTGACAGCGGATTGAGCATCACAGAATGGGAAGTGGTTTCAGGAATCTTGCCCCCGCTTAATGCCGCGCAATGGAATGAGGCCTTTAGCGCTTATAAAATAGCCGCTAGTCGACAGCATGAAGTACTCCATGCCACAATGAGCCTAGAGGAATTTAAATGGATTTATTTCTGGGAATATTTTCATCGTCTTTGGGCAAGGGGTATGGGGTTGATATTTATCATTCCCTTTGTATGGTTTTTGAGGAAAGGATGGATTCCTAGCTGGCTTGGCAGACGATTAGGATGGGTCGTTCTCTTGGCTGCAGCTCAAGCTATCATGGGATGGATTATGGTAAAAAGCGGACTTAATGACGATACAAGAACGTGGGTCAGTGCCTATAAGTTAGTCTATCATCTTTCTCTAGCGACCATTTTACTTGGTATTCTTTACAATACGTATCTGCATGCTCAATACGGAAGCCAACCCAAGGATTTCGGGCGCACGAAGGCCGACAAGGTCTTTTACTTAAGCGGTGGACTGTTATTGACACAAATCGTCTTAGGTGGATTTATGGCAGGTATGCGTGCGGGGCTGATTCACAATGTTTGGCCTGTAGTGCTAGATCTCCAAGGATTTTTTCAGCTCTTCTCTTATGATGCTGCCAACTGGACAAATTATGAAGCGAATATCGCAGTCAAAGCATGGGTGCAGGTAGCGCACCGGTCGACGGCGATACTTCTTGTTGTTGTACTTATATACTTGGCTAAGTGTTATATAAAAGACTACAGTTCTTCAGTTAAGGCCTTAACTGTATTCTTAGTGATTCAATATGGTCTAGGAGTGCTTACCTTGGTTTATGCGGTGGGTTCTATACCCCTGCTTTACGGAAGCCTTCATCAGCTGGTAGCCATGGGACTTGTTATGGGTTTTCTACACCTGCATTATGCTGTGCGTCTCACGCATCACTCCCAATTATAGCTCGTTAATTACGGGAGACTCCTTACTTACACGGAATGAAATTCCGACTTCTTCTAATCGCCCCATAATTGCCTGTCTAACGGATTTATCTTTTACTTCAACCCCCAACAAGGCACTTGAATAACCATTAATGGCTTTGGCATTACTGTATCGACTAAAGGAAACAAGTCCTTCATGTTCTTTTTCGATGATGGACAGAATGGAAGCAAAGCTTCCTGAGATTTGAGGAACTTCGACCCGTATATAGAATTTTGTGCCTTCATAGAGCTTTGCTCGTTCAATGATTTCTTGGATACGATAAATATCATTGTTGCCACCACTTACAATGCACACGACAGTCTTCCCTGTTAGATCAAAGTCCATTTGATATAAACCCGCAACAGCCAAAATTCCTGCGGGTTCGGCAATAATCCCATCTTCGTTATACATTTCGATTAAGGCAGAACATATCGCCCCTTCCGAAGCCGTAAGCATTTGAAGATTGAGTTGTCGACAAATCTCAAAATTGGTTTCGCCAATGGTGGCCACAGAAGCACCATCTACAAATTTGCTAATTGAGGATAGCGTAACCACTTTATTTTGTTTCATCGCTTCGCTCATGCTCGCTGCTTCAGCAGGTTCAACACCAAAGAGTTGCGCATCAGGGACAGCTTGAGCCATCACCGACCCTACTCCTGACAGCAGTCCTCCCCCCCCAACACAAATTGAGACAATATCAGGGGTTTTCCCCAATTGCTCAAGAATTTCAAGGCCCATAGTTCCTTGTCCCAAGATCACATCGCGGTCATTAAAGGGATGTACAAAAGGAAGTTCGTTCTTTTGGGCAACTTGCAGCGCGTAATGATAGGCTTCGTCATAGGTTTCCCCGTAGAGCTGGATTTTAATCCACTGGCCCCCAAAACTTTCAACTTTAGAAATTTTTTGTTGAGGCGTTGTCTTGGGCATTATAATTGTCCCATGAATATTCAGCGTAGAGCAACTTAAAGCAACACCTTGCGCATGATTTCCTGCACTTGCACAGATTACTCTGTCCACTTTGCTTTCTTGAGACAGGGTGAGGAGTTTGTTAAATGCACCTCTGATTTTGTAGGATCGAACCTGCTGCAGGTCCTCTCGCTTTAAATAAACATCTGCCTTAAAATAATTGGATAGCCTTTCGCTACGCTCTAAAGGGGTTTTTGAAAGCAGCGCTGCGATTCGTTGTTGGGCCTGTTTAAATTCATCAAGCGTCGGTAGCATCATTTGGTTTTATAGATACAAGATAGGTGTCGGATGCTGGTGATGCTAAAATAGTGATATGTTGTTCTTGTATAAGTTCGAGGAGGCTAAGAAAATTATAAACCAGCTCTAAACGAGACGCCGCCTGCGATAAAATTTCTTCAATTTCTATGGCCTTCCCTTTATGGGATAACCATTGCCTTACCCATTGCTTTTTTTCCTTTAAGGTGAAGGCTGCTTCTTTGACTTCGTGCTTTGGAGCATTGCGATACTTCTGTTGTTGAAGTAATCGAATATATGCTCGGTGCAAGGCATTAAGTGAGGGACTCTCCAGCGGAATAGCTTCCCTTTGCAAAGCTTCAGCAAGTCGTCGCCCTTCTTCGGCGTTTTGACCACGTCGCGCATACAACGCCCTTGTATCGGCTAATTCTTTTAACCATTCACTGGCCTCCTTATATTGTTGATAGACAAGTAGCTGGTGGGCTAAGCTTTGTCTTGGATCTTCACCTCCATCTTCTATTTCCTGATTGTAGCGCGGCAAGAGGGTTTTAGATTTAATACGAATCAGACTAGCTGCCATGACTATAAAATCACTGGCTAGGCTGATGTCAAGGCGTTTAGCTTCTTCGATGTAGGTTAAAAAATCCTCGGTAATTTTCGCAATTGGAATATCATGTATATCAATCTCATCACGTTTGATAAAAAACAAGAGAAGATCAAAGGGGCCTTCAAAAATTGGGAGATCAATGGAATACTGTTCCATAATGTTTTATAAGCCGTGCGTAGCGTGAAACTGAAGACGAACAAGCCGAAGTGTTTGTTCGGGAATTTCTTCCTCATCAAATTCTTCTTCTAGGGGCCCTAAATGGTCTTCTTCAAGTGATCGATAGACATCCCACATTTCATCATAGAGTTCTTCATCGACTTCTTCTGAAAATAGATGTTGCAAGTTGAGTTTAGTTCCTGCCATTACAATGGTCTCTAATTCATCAACCACATGTTCTTGATCTCCGCCTAGAAATCCAGACAGTGCATCAAGCGGCATTTTTTTATCGACCATTTCGATCAGCTTTACCTTTTGTGCTGATTTTTTCATGACGCCTTTGGTTTGAATAGATAGGTTGGGCTCAAGATCGTTGTCTTGGGTAAATTGCTGTACAACGGGCAATACTGTCTGTCCAAACTTACGACTCTTTCGATCACTCACTCCTTGGACGGCGAGAAAGTTCTCAGGAGTAGTAGGAAGGTAAGTAGCTGTCTCTTTCAGCGTAGCATCCGAAAACACGAGGAAGCTCGGTATAGAAAGCGATTTGGCTTTCTTTTCACATGCAGATTTTAAGGATTTATAGAGGATCTCATGAAAAACAGCTTCTTGTGTGTCGAGACTATCTAGCGTTTGATTTAAGGAAACCGCAAAGCTTTGAGAGGAGGGTTCGGGATTGGGCCAATTCCCCGGCAACACATATAGAGGGTTATTGGTGTCGCGTTCCAAAACGCCAACATTAAGGGCCATTTCAATAAGTTCTCGAATACTATTCGGACGGAGACTTTTACCAAGCCCAAAGATGGCGGTTTGTTCAAACTTTGCAGTAGTTATTGCTGGTGTTGTGCGGCCTAATAGCAGCGTTTGAATCAATTTTTTTGAAACGCCGTTGGGGGCGTGTTTTTTCATCCATGTCAAGACTTCCTTGGCTACCTCTTGCAAGTCTGTTGTGTCGTGTTTTTTCGCACAGTTGTCACAGGAATTGTTTTCCAAACAGGAGTTATGCTCAATTTTTTCTCCAAAATACCTTAATACAAAGGCCCTTCTACAGGTGCCTGATAGCACAAAATCATGCATGCTTTCAAGCAGTTGACTTGCGCGTTGACGCTCTCCTTCATTGAGATCTTTAAATCTTCGCGCATAGGACTTTACATCCTTTTCACTGTAAAAACCTAGGCATCGCGATGGTTTACCATCTCTACCCGCCCGCCCGGTTTCTTGATAGTAGTTTTCGATGCTTTTTGGAAGATCATGGTGAATCACAAACCGTACATCGGACTTATCAATACCCATCCCAAAGGCAATAGTAGCTACAACGACATGAGCTTGGCCTGAGGTAAAAGCATTTTGTACTTCCATACGGGCCTTAGTGGGCAGTCCTCCGTGGTAGGCCATGGCTTTGATTCCGTTGTTTTGTAGCATTTCCGCAACCTCTTCGGTAGTCTTCCTGTACATACAGTAGATGATTCCTGTTTCTTGAGGGTGCTGCAATACTTCTTTGGCAATGGCTCGGTGTAGTGCTGCCTGAGGAAGTTTAGGTTTTATAAAATAGGAGAGATTCGGCCGGTTAAAGGAGGCCTTAAAAACATGGACATCCTGAAGTTTAAGGTTGTCAATGATATCTTGTTGAACGAAGGGAGTGGCCGTAGCGGTAAGACAAATAATGGTTGGCTGTTTGCTTAAACCACCAAGGTATTTTCTAATGTTACGGTATTCTGGACGAAAGTCATGACCCCATTCGGATACACAATGGGCTTCATCAATGGCAATCAAGGGTGGATTGATGGCATCAAGAAAGGTTTGGTTGGCTTCAACGCTGAGCCATTCAGGGGATACATAGATAAGCTTAGTTTCTCCTTCAAGAACTTTGGTCTTAATCTCGGTTTGCTTGCCGGCCGCGATACTTGAGTTAAGTACATGGGCGTAATGCTCTCGTCCTAACTTATCGTTGACGCTATCAGCCTGGTCCTTCATGAGCGCAATAAGGGGTGACACAACGATAGTACACCCCTCAAGGGCTAGAGAAGGCAATTGATAGCAAAGCGATTTACCACCACCGGTTGGCATGAGCACAAGGCAATCCTTTTTTTCCAAGACGGCAGTTACTGCTTCTTTTTGAAGTGCTCTAAATCCCTCAAGGCCGAAACGAGCCAATAACCCGTTTAATTCAAGAGAGGAATCAGTGCGTACCTTTGCCTTAAGAGAGGTAATATCCATTTCATTTTGCATAGACATGCTCAATACTTTATTAATTTAACAAATATCTCGGCGAAAAGATGCGTTGGGATTCAAAGTGAATAAACAAATGGGATTTTCTAAGAACCTGGAAAAACTTTAAAATGGTAAAGCAACCCTACATTGTAATAATGGCTGGTGGATTGGGAAGTCGATTTTGGCCTATGAGTCGTCAAAAACGACCAAAACAATTTTTAGATGTTTTGGATTCTGGACAATCTATGTTAGCCACAACGGTTGAGCGATTTCTATCCATTACTGTTCCAGAAAACATCCTTATTGTTACGCACTCGGATTACCTCCAGCAGGTCAAGGAAGTCTGCCCCATGATTAGTGATGGAAACATTTTGTTGGAGCCCGTTCGACGTAATACTGCCCCTTGCGTGGCCTTTGCCTCGGCGGTCATCTATGCTAAGGATCCGGAGGCCAGTATAGTTGTTGCTCCATCAGACCATTGGGTTGCTGACAGCAAATCCTTTGAGACCGCTATTCAAAGCGGTATGGATCATTTAGAACAGTCCAATGACTTGATTACACTAGGCATTCAGCCTCAGAACCCTAATACGGGATATGGATATATTCAATATGACAGTGGAGATCAAGAAGTACACTTAAACCGAAGCGTATTTGATGTCCGGGCATTTACGGAAAAGCCTGATGAAGAAACAGCAAAGCGTTTTTTATCTACCGGTGAGTTTTTGTGGAATTCCGGGCTCTTTCTATGGAAGGCAAGAGATATTAAGTCTGCACTATCATCTCATCTGAAGGAGATACATGACGTCTTTTTTAAAGAGATACAGGCCTGGCTCAATCCTAAAACTTCAGCGATAAACTATGGTGTTTTACGGCAAATCTATGGTCAATGCCCCAACATTTCTATCGACTACGGTATCATGGAAAAAGCAAGCAATGTTCGTGTGATTCCAAGTGCATTTGGTTGGAGTGATGTGGGAACTTGGAAGTCGCTGTATGCCCTGTCAGAGCAAGATTATATGAGCAATGTAGCGCTGGGTCATTTGGTCAAAATGTATGATAGTCGAGACAATTTGGTAGTACAAACCAACAATAAAAAGGTGGTTATACTGAATGGCATTAAGAAACTTCTCGTTGTGGATACTGAAGATGCCTTGGTCGTCTCAAAGTTGGATCGCGAACAGGAGTTTAGACAAATTGTTAATGATCTAAAAGGAGAAGGTCTTTCAAACTTTCTTTAACGCGTAAAGTTCGCATCAATCAGGGCGAAGAGATCTTGGGAAGCCCGCTCCAAATCATCATTTACAATAACATAATCAAAAGACGTTTCTAGGCTTATCTCATAGTCATACCGATTAAGGCGCAAACTAAGCGATTCGGAACTTTCTGTTTTCCGATCGATAAGGCGTTTTTCAAGCACGGCTTTAGAAGGCGGTTTTATAAAAATGCTAATCGGTTTGGGATTAATTTTCTTTTGTAGAGCAAGCCCACCATTGACATCGATGTCGAAAAGAGGAATGGCCCCTTCCTTCTGTATTCGAGTAACTTCGCTTCGTAGTGTCCCATAGAATAATCCCTCGTAGACTTCCTCCCATTCCAGAAAGTCATTGTTTTCACGGGCTCCATAAAAGGCTTCGCTTGAAAGAAAATGATAGTGCTGGCCGTCAATTTCACCTCGGCGTGGTTGGCGTGTAGTAGCACTAATAGAAAACTGGAACAAGGATGGATATTTAGCCATGAGCGCTTTGATCAACGTGGACTTTCCTGCGCCTGATGGGGCAGTTATAATGAGACATTGTTTAGATTCTAAACTCATAGCACATTTGCAATTTGCTCCTTTATCTTTTCAAGATTTTCTTTCATGTTGACCACTAGATGTTGGATAGGTGCAAAGGACGCCTTAGCGCCGAGCGTGTTGATTTCGCGTCCAATTTCCTGGGTAATAAACTGAAGCTTTTTACCTGTGGCTACTCCTGCGTTCATTGTTGTTCTAAAATATGTGCAGTGCGCAGCGAGACGCACAAGTTCTTCGGTGACGTCCCATTTGTCCAAATAATATAAAATCTCTTGTTCAAATCTATGGGCATCTAAGTCTTTGATTTCCTGCATGTGGCGTTCTAACCCTTCGCGAAGCTGCTCACCTCTTGCGGCCAATAGTTTTTTAACTTTTGGAATGGATTGTTCAATATGAGTTAGTTCCTGATCTAAGAAAATGTGAATTTGTCTGCCTTCAGTCTGCCTAAAGTCCATGGTTTGTCCAATGGCATCATCTAAACATTTTTGCAATTTTTCTATATCTTCTTCATCCCATACAACATTTTGTTCCGCGACATTCCATAGATCTTCTTTTAAAAGAAGCTGCCAAGCCATCTGGGTAGAAACCTCTTCTTGGGAATCAAAATTTTTGTTCAGCAAGTCCTGCATGATATGTAGGCGCTTTTCAAAGGCTTCTGTTACCTGCAGTCCTCCTTTCTCGTTTCCAATAGGTTCCATGGAGATGCTGAGGTCAATTTTACCTCGCAGTAGCCCTTCTTGACATTTTTTGCGTAGGATTAACTCATATGACTTGAGTTTTTGATCTAGCTTGACATTGATATCGGTATTTCGACTGTTGAGCGTCCGTATTTCACAATCTACTCTGCATCCATTTAGGGTAACTTGGGCCTTTCCAAAGCCTGTCATAGAGTGTAATTGGTGATTTTTTTTAGAAGTCATAACCTAGAGATAATTGAAAGCGAAGGGGTAAATGTTCCCCAGAATCCCACCCCCTAGCAAAATCTGCCCGCATAAAATAACCAAAGGCATTTGCCCGCAATCCTAGGCCATAGCCCACCACTACAGGAAACTTGTTGATATCTAAACGAACTTCACTTACCGCATTGGTAAGCGTTTGTTGATATAGAGGATTGTCCTTTCCAAAAGGACTTGGTCCTTCCCATGCACTACCGACATCGCAAAAGGCTAGAACTTGGAGGTTTCTCAAGAGAGGAGAATTAGGAATCTTTCTAGAAAATGAAGAAAAGATAGGCACTCTAAACTCGGAGTTTAACACCATGAAACTGTTGCCATTTCGTATATTTTGTTGAAAGCCACGCATGGAGGAGGCGAGCGCCTGATAAACATAACCATTATCGATGTTAACAGGAGTTTGCTGGTTAAATTGAGGGAATAAAATTCCTTGGCTACCCCCGAGATAATAAATCAACTTTTGGCTTCCAACGCTTGAACTATAGGCTAGGCGATTTGCCCAAGTTATAGTTCTCCATATGGGCTGATAGTGCCGCGCATCAAAACCCCAGACAAAGAGTATGTCATTATTGAACTGTGGAAATTTTACTTCCCGGCTTCCAAAGATGGTGTCTAATCGGACAGGCACTTCTTTGTGCGCCTCGAAGAAGGCAACAGCGCGTAATCCGTGTTTTATGTTAGGGATAATGTCTCGGCTCGCATCATAACAATATTCGAGCTTCGAAATCACATAATTATCGGAGGTAATCGTTCCATATGCGGCAAGGACATCGAGGGATTTAGGGACAAAGCGATCGTTTCGAAACCCAATCCTCAGTCGTAGAGAATTTCTAATATCCAATGCATATTTCATGGCATACTCTACGTAATTACTACGGGTATTCAATATCCCGGCTTCATCGCCAAAGGGCGAGGTAAATACAACTTCTTCTTGGAGGCTTTTGCGATAATAGGTATACTGATGATCCATTCGCTTCTTAAGCGCCTCGTAGGTGACAAACATTTCGTTTTGGCGCGTTTGAAAGTCGGTGGGAAGCCTAACACCACCATAAATTTTATGGTCTTCCATCAAATCGGTTATCCCTATGGTAAGTAAGCCATTGATTCCTGGAACATCAAAGACAGGTGATCCAGGATTGAAAGGCTGGTAGGTATTGTACAATAATGAATTATCCAAAGAGGCACTGACAGACTCCGTCATAAATTTTGAACTGTAATTCCTTTTTCGATTGACCGCAAAGGGGCTTTCTTCAAGTGTTCCTTGATTGGGAAAACCATTGTTGAGTTGTAGCCCGTTTGCTGCGCTATCCTTCGCGAGAAAATCAAATCGGCTTTGATACAAGACAGGGTCTTTGGCACGAGCGCTATCGTTATTTGAAGTAGTTTTTAGGTCAATCTCATTGAGTATCGGTGGCTTGCGCTTGAAATATTCAATAATAGAGGATGTCCGGTAATCTTGATTGACACCTCCAAGGCCCTCATAGGTTGTGTGTACAGAGAATTGGATCAATCTTTGACTTCCTCCTGAGTATACCATACCAAAACCTTCCAGGGGTTGGCCATCTGTGACTCCTTTGGGAAGCACATAGAATTCATCAAGAAAATCTTGATATCGGCTGATAGGTCGGCTAACACCATACGGCTTGGAAGTTGTCAGAATATTAGAGTCTATAATTACAAAGGAAGAGGGGTCTAGCAGTGTGGCAACATCAAGATTGGCGTAGTTAACGACAGAGTCAATCGCTCCGGGGTCGGTGATTGGATGGTAGATGTATTCCGTATGACGTTGGACCTCCTTGTCTTTAATGATGACTTCATGAAATTGGCGAATACCTTGAACATCACTTGAAACAAGAAAGGTTGAGTCAGAGAGAAAGGCAACAGGAATTTCATCTAGTCCATTAGTATGCGTAAGTTGAATAAGCTGCCAAGCTTCAGGATGATTCGGTCGAATCATAAACACATCCAAGTTTTTTTGCGGCAGAATGCTATCCAAACGTCCATTAATTAGAGTGTCACTTGGGCGGTTGGAGGCAAACAATATAACCTCTTGGTCCTTATATCTCCCACCAATAGGCTTTAGGTCGTCATAAAAATCATTGGTTATGAGTTTCCGACGTTTCTGTTTTGTATTGTAGGAGAGCAAATTGCTCTGCCCATTTTGCATCACAGACAAGAGCACCTCTTGCGCATTGATATATCGGAAGTCATAAATATCCTGGACCCCCTTAAATTCTCTTTTTCCCCACCGATCTCTTGGGATATCATAGGACATCCAATAAATTTTATTGCGTTTACGGTGTATGATATCCAATGAGTTATCAGGGGCGAAGGCAATCAGGGGCATATGCCGATCGGGTAAAAGATTGTCAGTACGAAACCCTTTCGAAAACACACGCTTTCGTTTTCCATCTAACAAGGAATACAGATACACCCTGCGTCGTCCATCAAGGTCATTGACTACAGCAACATAATTCCCATCTCGACTCACTATAGGGCTGTGGTTAAAGCCACTTTTGGGAAGAGGCAAATCAACTGGAGAAAGATCTTTAATGGAGTTATTGAAATATGCTACTTCTTTTTGGTATTGCGCCTTACAGCGAGTATACCAATCTTGGAAAGCCGTATTTAGATCTACTCCACGAACAAGTTGAACACCCTGCTCAAAGCTGTGACTCACACGGGTCAGGTAAATAAGGTTTGACAAAGACTCCTTACCTAAGTCACGTTCGACATCCCACAAAAAGGCTCGGGTTACCAAGGCTAGGGTGGGGTCATCAAGTTTTGTCATGTCGGCAAATGCTCCGGTTAATATACCATCGCGAAGTCTTCCTTCATCGGCCATAGACCATCCTTGAGCAATATATTCAGTAAGCCCTTCGATGTACCATTTTGGAAGCTCTGCTTTGACCGCATTTTGGATAAACTCTTGAAAATCGCTTCCAAAAAGCATTCTCTCTAAAAGAAGTTGGGTGATTCCGCGTCGTATATCTTTATCCAACTCATCAATGGACCCATTGTAATCGACAAAGATGGTATAATCCATTACACGGGATTCTCCGGTAAAGGTGGTTTCCTGCTTAATGCCAATGTTGGTTTGCGCCAAGTCGGAAGACGTTGGGAAAATCATAAGGTTGATCTTCTGAGGAAGTCTATAGTCAAGGTAATCGACGACTTCTTCAAAGCGGTCTTCCACCGTTTGCACTACATAGTTCCCAATCTCTTGACCACCATTTGGAAAGTAGACCTCGAAATTATCGGTGGGATAGATTTGCCATCGAAATTCTCTGTGCTGTACTCGGTTTTGACCAAACTCCACTGGGGTGGATTGGCCCATGAGTGGGAAAGGTGAGAGAAGGAGTAAGAAAAGTCCAACACACAGCGTATGCCCTAGCCAATTTTCGCGTACTGTTTTGAGTACGCGGCAGGATATTCGTTGAGACAATGGGGCAAATTTTCTCATATTGTGCCAAAATAGGACTTTTGCATGATGCGATTGCTGAAATTTACATTTAACGCCTTTCAA
>Ga0163109_10000181_pt1 | contig 51192 bp, 44 predicted proteins | sample CRUFie1St13metaG_FD_108704 | JGI IMG/M metagenome (GOLD analysis project Ga0163109, IMG submission 108704) | Marine microbial communities from the Costa Rica Dome - CRUD Field 142mm St13 metaG | ecosystem: Environmental > Aquatic > Marine > Oceanic > Photic zone | place: Costa Rica: the Eastern...
TCATCTTCTTCATCTTCTTCATCTTCTTCATCTTCTTCATTGTCTTCATCTTCTTCATCTTCTTCATCTTCTTCATCGTCTTCATCTTCATTATCTTCATCGTCTTCATCGTCTTCATCTTCATTATCTTCATCGTCTTCATCTTCATCAACATTTGAATCTTCACCATCTTCTTCATAACCAGAAAATGTTTTTCCGTTTTCATCTTCGTCATCACTAACTATAATAGTTTCATTGAGTTTTAGTGTATTTATTCCATCAGTATAAGGACCTCCACCTTTTTTTAGTAAAGCAGATTTTAAGTATGCAACTTCCATACTAAGTCCTGTAACAACTTCTGCAATTCCTGAAATTTTAGTTTCAGTTTCTGTAATTTGTCTTTTAATAAAGAAAAATAGAACAGCAATAACACATACCATTCCTAAATATAATGCAAGATTACTTCCAAATTCAAACATAGCTGTTAAGTTCATATATAAAATTGTATATATATATATTTAAATTGATTAAACGTATATATATTATTTTAAATAATCTAATGTTGTATCAATAATATTATCTGGATAGTTAAGTTCTTTTAGAACTTTTACAGCTCCTTTAATTTTTGATATACCTTTTTCTAAAATATAGGTATATTTGAAATCGTATTTATTAATACTTTCTGTTTTCATGTTAAAGTTTTTAATGTTTGTTTTTAAATTATCTAAACTTTCACATAATTTTATAAGATGTGTTGTCATCATGAAGTCAACATTTTTGAAAGTAGATAAATACTTTATAAATGAATAGGAACTAGCTTCTGCTTCATACGGATTAGTACCTGAGTATAGTTCGTCAAATATACAAAAGTGTCTATCTTTTTCAGTTTGTGTAATTTCAATAATTTCTTTACATCTTCTAGCCTCAGCTTGAAAGAGACTATCTCTTCCAGTTGTATCAGGAATATTCAAGTAACAATGAATATATTTATATGGATTTATGTTAGCATTTTTATAGAATCCACAACCGATTTGTTGAGATAATAGTATATTTAATAAGGTGGCTTTAAGAAGGGTTGTTTTTCCAGATGCGTTAGGACCAGTAATAATAAATTTGTCTTTAAGCTCATATGAGTTTTTTACAGGAGCTGTGTTATTACAGAAGAAGGATTTTGTAAATTTAGTGTTTTTATTTTTATTAAATGTACAGTAATTAATTTTTTTTCTTTTGATGTTTTGTTGGATACCTATAATATTATCGATGTATCCATGAAATCCAAAGGAAAACATAATAGAATTGTTTAAATTTTCGTCATTATGTATGGAATAAAATTGTTTTTGAATATAACCTAAACTGAGAAGTTCAGAGAAACTCCATGAGTAAGGTTGTATTTTGCTAATTTGATTTAAGTATTTGTTAAGAGTGATAATATGTGTTTCAATAATAATTTGGTATTTTTTGTATGTGTTTAGGTCTCTAATGTAGTTAATATATAGTTCCATATTTTTAACAGTATATGAAATATAGTCATTCATTTCTTGAAGAAAATTATGTAAACAAGATATGTTGTAATGAAATCTAATACATGATAAAATATTAGAGTAAACTTGAAATATATACATAAATATAGTAATAATAAAGTAAGCAGTTTGTTTGATGTCTTGATTAAAAATTTCACCTGTAAAAATTTTAGACAAAACGTGTCCTTTAAACATTCTGGATAGTATGTTAGCATATGTAGTAATGTCGATAGGAATACCTTGTATAAGTAATATAACATATGGTAAAAGTAAAAATATAATTGGTAGTATCAATGAGAAGAGAGGACTTAAAATATGTAATAATGAAAATCCAAGAAGAAAATATTCATAATGATTAAGAAACTCTAAATGAGACCAATCTATGAATCCATATTTTTCTTTAAATCCTGTATCAGTTTTATATGATATATATTTGTTGTATATTGAATTTAAATATGTATCGTTATATGTTCCTGTGATTTTGAATGATTTGTATAAGCTTTGTGATTCTTTTAGGAAATTAGTATTATTTGTATAATATTTAAACCATAATTTTTGTGTTTGTTCGGAGAATGTATTTTTTGGATCAAAAATAAATGTTGATAAAGTTTTATCATTATTTTTATTATCAATTAACTCAAGGTCATTAATAATATTAGTGTCGATATTCATTTTGTCTTTTATAGTTGAGATTGGTAAATCAAAATAATAAGTAATATCCATAAATATAAATGAAATAATTAATTATTATTTTAAACACATTAATAAATAAAATTGAAATAATATTAAAAAAATAGTTTTAGTATTATTATTAGAATGACAACAGGTATTGAGGTATATAACTTAAACATTTTTGATAGAATAAATAATGATGGGTTTACATTAGAGTTACCACAAGAATCAATAGATATAGTAAATACAATATCAGCGATAGTTGGTGCATCAAATTATGTGAAGACACCTGTATTTCATAAAAAGGGAAAGAAAGATAGAAAAGTTAATGATGAAGTAATTGTTCCTAGACCTGAAGTAGAGCGTACTAGAGAGGAAGAATTAAAACGTGAGATATGTGTATCATTAAATAAGTTAACAGAAGCTACTTATTCGAAATTAGTAGTACCTATAGAAAATTCAGTAAAAGAACTAAAAGATGTAATAAATAATGATGAGATGTTTTTAGATAATGTAACAAAATGGATATTTGATGTAACTTTAATGGCTAAGACATCTTCAAAACAGTATGTAGATATATTAATACATTTAAAGAATATTTATCCTGAGATGAATGATTATATAAAAGAGAAAGTTGAAAGTTTTATGGATATGTTTAAAGATATAGAGTCAGTAAATCCAGAAGAAGATTATGAAAAGTTTTGTTTGTTAAATTTAGAAAGTGAGAAAAGAAAATCTTTGAGTTGTTTGATAGCTAATTTGATAAAAGTGAATATGTTTGAAATAAGTGATTTGTTTAATATATTAGATTCATTATGTGATCAATTATTTCTTTCTTGTAAGAAAGAAAATATAAAGGCAACATGTGAAGCAATATCAGAAAATTTATTTGTTTTAATGTCATTGTTAGTAGAAGAGATAAAGAGTCTAGATGAATATAATTTAATAATTAATAAGATAAGTAATGTAAAAGATTTTACAAGAGGAGAAGATAATCCAAGTTTTACATCAAAAGTAAAATTTAAGTTGATGGATATATTAGAGATTTACAATAAATAAATATATATTATAAAAAAAAACATAAGAAAATATTTATAATATATATTATGGTTTTGTCAAAATTAGATACTAGAATAAATTATGATGAGAATAGATTAGTTTATGATGATGATATTGGTTATGATGCATCAATGTATGAGATATTTCCAGATGCATTGGAATATAAGATACATGTAGCTATAGGTAAAATAAAATATACTTATGTTGAAAAAAATATAGTTTTTTTTCCTATATATTTAATAAATCCTGAAGATAGTATAACTATAGTAATGAGAATTGGTGTTTTTGAAATACTTTCTAACAAAGTAACAGAGTTGATGAATGAAATGAATGAATTAGATTTATCAAGATTAATGAATAATGAACCAATATTGTTTTCATTTGCTAATAAACAAACATTAAAAGAGTATAGTATAAATAAAGTTAAGGTAAATCTAAAAAATGATGAAGAAAAAGAGGAGGATAATGATGATGTATTTCAGAGTGTAAAGGCTTTGGGTAAACAAGAGATCGATATAGAAACAGAAGATACAGCAAGAATTTCTAGAGAAGAATTTGTAGAAAGAGTAAATTCAACTTGGGTAGAAAAATTTATGAAAAATAATAATTATAGTTTGTTAGATAATGAAGGAGATGGAGACTGTTTTTTTTATGTTTTACGAGATGCATTTATGGGTATAGGTAAAGAGACAACTGTTCCAAAGTTGAGAAATTTGTTATCTTATGAAGCTGATCAAGAAACTTTCAAACAATATAAAAAATTGTATGATGATTATAAAAATGAAGTAACTAATATAAAGAATAATTCTGAAAAAATAAAAAGTGAATTACAAAATTTAAAAGATAAATTCAAGTTAACAAAAGATAGAAACACACAATTAATGTTACAAAAACAAATGAAAGAAAAAGTTGAAATTTTTAACAAATTAAAGGCAGAGATGGAATTAACAAAGGAGAACTTAAAAGAGGTAAAAATAATGTCTGGTGTAAAGACATTAGATAATTTTAGAAAAAAAATACGATCATGTGAATTTTGGGCTGATACATGGGCTTTAAGTACGATGGAGCGTGTGTTAAATATTAAATTGATATTGATGTCAAGTGAAGCTTATGATAATGACGATAAAGATAATGTACTAGTATGTGGTCAACTGAACGATATAAAGTTACAAGAAATAGGTGTTTTTAATCCCGACTATTATTTGATAGTAGATTTTTTGGGCGATCATTATAAATTGATAACTTATAAAGATAAAAGGATGTTAACATTCAATGAAATACCTTATGATTTAAAGAGGTTGATATTATTGAAGTGTATGGAAGGAAATGAAGGATATTATAATTTAATACCAGATTTTGTAGAATTGAAAGAAAAATATAAAGATTACGAGGAGAAAGATATTGAGGTTATTGAAGATAATAGTGAAAAGTTGTTTAATGATACAACGATTTTTCAGGTATATCCAAAGTCTAATGATAAACCTTTACCTGGAAAAGGATCTGGAGAGACTATTGAAGTGAATGATAAAAGATTTGCAGCTCTACATAAGATGATGAATTGGAGAAAAAAGTTATCTTATAGTTGGGAATCACCTTTTGAATTAGATAATTACAATTGGACTACTGTAGAACATTATATAAACGCAAATAAATTTTTATCAAATCTAGATTATTATAAAAGATTTACTATTGAAAGTGGAACAGAGGTGAGTAAAAATGCAGAAATGGCAATAGATGCGGGTGATAGTAAGAAAAGTAAATTAAGACCTAAAGATATAAAAGTGGATGATGATTATGAGTATAATAAGTCAAATATTTTAGAGAAAGCTTTAAATGCAAAGTTTATGCAGAATGATTCTCTCGCAAAAGTTCTATTGGAGACAAAGGATGCAAAATTAGTTCATTACAAAAGAGGGGGAGACCCAATAGTTATGACTGAGTTAATGCGTGTAAGAGAGAAATTAAATAAATAGTATTTTATTATGTATTATGAAATTGATGTAATATATAATATAGATGATTTAAAAGATGTAATAAATTTTACAAAACCATATTTATTTAAAGGCGGATGTTCTGACATGAAAGTATTTGATAATAAGGATAAATTAAAAAGTTTAAAAGAAAAGTTGAATGATTTAAAATTAAGAGTAGAAGTTTATGATTGTATGAAAGATATGGGAGATACAAAAATAAATGAACATAAGAATTTAAAATTTAATAATATATATAAGAAAATAGTTAATGATGTAAAAGGTAAAAAGTATTACTTAGCTGAGTTAGATTTGTTTGATTATAAAAGTGAGTTATCTAATAATTTTTATAAAGATTATGATATATGTTTTGATAGAATAAGGGAGAACGATAGTTTATTATTATTTTTTGGAAATAATGGGAAGTCAGGTTGTCATCTACATATGTGTCATGATTACGTACTTAATCAAGTATTAGGTAAAAAGGTAGTGTATATGTTTGATTATTACGATAATGATTGTAAATTTAAAAGTATATTTTCTAATAGATGTAATTTTTTAGATGAAAATTTTTTTGAAATGAATCATAGTAATATGAAGATTTATAAGGTTGAATTAGAAGAGGGTGATAGTCTATTAATACCTCCATGGTGGTTTCATGCTGTAGAAGGAAAAGGATTGAATTATAGTATAACTAAGACATATGAACGAAGTAATTATTTATACATGATAGACAAACCATACTTGTTGATATTATTATTGATGTCTTTATTTTATGATTTACGTGATGAATATTTTTTAATAATATTATCAATATTATTGATATTATTAGTATTAGTTGTCTACTATATTATTAGTAGGTAATTTATTTCTTAGATTTCTTGGACTTGGAAAGGTGCTTAACTCTCTTGTGGTTCTTAGCGGTACGGCAGTAAGCCTTTCTCTTACCAGATTTGCTCATTTTGCAACCAGGAGCAGCAGCACAGGCATAAGGAGCTTTGCTTCTGCAAGTAGATCTCTTTACTCTTGAACGATACATTTTGCGTCTAGAAAGACTGACTTTCTTAGCTTTTGTTTGACTACGTGTTTGAACGGCCATTATAAATATTAGTTAGATAATATTTTTTTCTAAATCATATTATTTCAACGAGAGACATTTTCAAAGAATTATAGAAATCAGATTTTTTTCTAAATTTATCAAATAATTTTTCATTATTTTTGATATTATTTATTATTTCATTTTTATTACAATTTGTTTTTATAAATTCAATAAATCTGTCCACATTAGTTGTAGTTTTATGAAAATCAATTAAAGTATTATTATTATCATTACACCAAAATATAAAATCTCCTAAATTGAACATTAAAATACATTTTATGATATAGTATGAAAAAACATTAGTTTTTTCATGATAAAAAAACTTTCTTTTGTATTCGCAAACTTTATTAGGTGAGTATAAATCTTTATATTTTAATGACATATGATTTAATATTTTTATTAATTGTATAATAGAGAATAATTTTTCATAATTCATCAACTTATTAACATTTAATAAATATTCATTTATTTCGTGTTTTTTGCTTTTAAAGAAAGATATAATTAATATATTAAAAGTTTCTGCCCAGGTTTCACAATATGATTCAGTGAGATTTATTTCACTATCTTCAATGGGAAAAAATTTTTTAATCTTTTCTGATGTATCGTTGTTGTCCATTAAACAAAAATCTAGACCGAAAGCATGCATAGTTTCGTGCATAAATGTTTTCAACCATTCTTCTTTTCTATAAACGACAATCTCATTTTTTGAAATATTGGAATTACAACAATAAGTGTATGCAGAGTTAACATTAATAACATCTATTATATCGACCTCTTTTTTAGGTAAAACCTTTTTTGCATCAGTTAAGTAAATAAGAATGGTGTTGTTAGTACTACATGTTTTGTTTTGATGATTAATTATAATATGAAGCCATGTAATAATGATAGATATGTATTTTTGAGGATCAAAATTGTTTAATGAATATACAAAGTAAACTTCAAAATTATATTTAAAAATTTTAAAATTGAATTTGATAAAATAGTTTGATTTTGATTTAATATTATCTTCAATTATTGATGGAAAGAATCGATTGGATTTCGATGTAGGGAATGGTATCTTGTTAACATTATTAATTCTTTTAATTTCATATTGAATATTCTCTTTTATTTTTTTGTAATATTGAAATCCTATGAATATTTCATTATATAGACATCTATAAATTTCATCGTTATTTTTATTTGCTGGCATATTATATTTCTCTAGTTCTTTAATAAAAGTTTTTGTTTTATTTGTCAATTGCATATATAAAAATATGTATATTATATTTATATATATTTAATTAAGATTGTTGTTGGAACATCTTAATACATTCCCATATTTTAGATGATTCATCAATAGTAAATGCACCTCTTTTTTGTGCTAAATTAATAAAAGAGACGATAAGATTTAACGCAACTTGAGGTGATACTACAGGTACATCAACAAGTTTCATTTCTGGTTGTTTGGTTTCTTCTTGAGATGGTTTTTCAGTTTCCATTATAATATTATAATGCTATTAGTTTTAAGTATTTTAATAATAATTTAATAAATAAATTATTAAATTATTAATTTATGAAATTATTTATGCAGAGGCAGTAACAGTTGGCTTAGGGAAATGAGGAGACATGTATCTTTGAAGATTAAAGTAGGTAAGAGTCTCACCCTTAGGAATCTTAAGAAGTTGAAGAAGCTTGGCATCAGGGTTGATCTTACGACCATTTTCTGGATCTTGAAGCTTGTTAGCACGAATGTACTTGTTAATCTCACGAGTAACTTCAGTACGAGCCATCTCAGAACCCTTTTCTCTTCCTAGGAAAGAAGCAAGTTCATCGGTAATAAGAGTTGGCTTAACAAATCCACTAGGAGATCTGTTTCCACTCTTTCTAGCTCTTTGTTGGGACTTCTTACGGGCATTCTTTAGTTCACGCATAGCCTTCTTCTCTAGGGCACGGAACTCGTTACGAAGAGATGAAAATTGGGATGCTAGTCCTTGCATCTTACCCATGAATTCACTGAAATCATCAGCGACAGTTCTTCCATCTTCCTCACCATCTTTTAAGACAGGAGCATCGGAAACAATAGCGTTTGAGGACTTAACTTCAACAACTTCTACAGGAGTTTCGGTTGGGGAGGACTTCTTCTTAGCGACAGTCTTTTTTGCGGCAGTTTTAGGAGCAGGTGTGGTTTCGGCTTTCTTGACCATTATACTATTCTATAGTGACAACCTTTTAAGTTGTTTTGGGGGTTAATATATATTTATTTAATTATTCAATACTTTTCTTACCTATTATGGTATAATAAAAAATATATTATAAATATATATAAAATTTTATAATATATACGAATTAAATTTGAATATAATGAACGGATTCATATAACCACGGTAAAGCAGAAGCTGCTTCATGATTTACTAAAGTAAATGCGCCTAAAACATAAAAACATCCTAAAGATTTACTTTCATCATTTACCCCTTTTGTAATAAAATTTTCAATTATCATAAGAATTGTTTTTCTTAAAATATTAATATTATTATTTTGTATTCTACCTAAAGTATGAATATTTTGAAATGGAGTTCCATTAGGATAATGAATGGACTTTTTTACTTCATCTGATAATTGTGCTCTATATTCCCAAATATCATGTAATTCTCTTAAATACCTCATTAAACTTCTTATATCTAAATTAAAAAACCAATTTGGGTTTGTATAATTACCTAGAGAATCCATATACTGAAATAATTCTAAAGTTTTATTTCTAATTATTTCTTCCTCATTAAAAATTACATCATCTTTTTCAGTTTCAAGAATAATTGGATATTTTAATGCTTTGCTATATTTTATAAAATTATTTATTTTTCTAATTACAGAATTAGGGATTATACTTCTATTATAAGGATTATGAATTACAACATTACTATTATTTTGTCTTTGTGATTTTTTAATGTAATGAAATATAGAAGCAATGTGAAATCCATAAGTTTCATTTCCATTTTCATAGCTGAAAAATGAATAATATGGAATTTCTGATAATTTTTCAAGAGTTATAAAATCGGTTTCATTTACACAAATAGATCTATTAAAACAAGCAGTACCTTTTACAAATTTATAAAGATTATAAAATTTTCTTCTAAATAAACTTTGTATCTTTGTTACAAAATATGTTTCTCTCAAGAAATTATATATTCTTTTCTTAATCTCATTCTTGTTACCACTTTGCTTTTGTTTATAATGTTTACAAATATCCTTTAATTGTTTAACGTTGAATTGTAATATATTTACACACTCATATTGTTTTATTTCAGGAATAAAAAAATCGTCATTATTAACTTTGTTTATGTTATTTTTTCTTTTCTTTTTACTTTCATCTTTGATCTTAGGATTTGATATTATAACATTTTCATTGAAATTATAATTATCTGTTAGATCAGCAGAATTTTTACGAAACATGTTTAATATATAATATGTAAATATTTAGTTTTATATTATTATAAAAATAAAATAAATAAATTAGTATTATACTTGATTTATAGTCTAATTATAAAAAAAATTGATTTAAAGAGATGACCATATATTAAATCATAAAACATGTCAAGTAATCAGATGATAACCGATATTAACTCCGTAAACATTCAGACTGCTTTCAAGTACCAACCTGTTAAAGTTAACAGTGCTGGAGGAAAGTCTGTTGGTATTCAAAATTCAAAATTAGGAAAGAAAGTTGTAATTAAAACTCCTCTAATGTTGACCTGGGGTCTTAGTGATTATGAAGGAAATGAAAAATTTCAGTTTTCGCTTCAATTTCCAGGAAATGATTTTCTAACACCTAAAACTAAGACTTTTCTTGATCAGTTAAAGGCTTTTGAAGACAAGTTAAAGTCTGATGTTATTGTTAATTCTAAAGAATGGCTTGGAAAGAAAGATATGTCAGCTGCTGTTTTGGATGCTCTTTGGACTCCTATGTTAAAATATCCGAAAACAGATGGTGAACCTGATCATACAAAGTCACCAACACTTTCTATTAAGACACCTCGTTATGACGATAAATGGGCTTGTGAAATTTATGATCAAACTGGTAAATGTCTATTTAATCCAGATTCTCCACCTGAAGATGGAAGAGATCCAAGGAACTTTATATTAAAGGGATGCAATTGTGCTTGTGTTATTGAATGTGGTGGTATTTGGATTACTGGTGGAAAATGTGGTGTAACTTGGAGATTGGTTCAATGTGCAGTAAAACCAAAGGAAAGTCTTCAAGGTAAGTGTCATATTACCTTGGATGAAGATGAACTAGCTATTCTTGAAAAGGAGCCTTCTACTCAAGATGACGCTGAAGACAGTCAACAAGTAATGTCTACAGAAGTTGAAGATGATGGTGTCGAGGAGGAAACTGAAGTAGATGATGAAGATCAAGAAGAAGATGAGGAAGAGGAAGTTGTTCCACCTCCACCACCAGTTGAAGAAACAAAACCAAAAAAGCGTGTTGTTAAAAAGAAGGCACCTGTTGCAACAGCATAAATATTATATCATATAATAAATAAATTTACTATTTAGTTATTATATTTTTTTATTTATAGAATTTTGGAAACCAATAACGCATCGAAAATTTTTTATCCAAAATAGGTATATTTTCTTTATGCTTTTTATCAGGTCTGTAACATTCCCATTCTCTATATGCAAATGGACCTCTATTATGTTTGAATTCACCAAGAATTCGTGTACATTTTTCAAAATCTATAAATCTTAAAATACCTTTATCGTCTATACATATGTTCTGCGGTTTAATATCGTTGTGATAGAATGCAGACCTTTTAATTTTTTGATTACATTCATATATTTTTTCTTCATAGTCTGCTAAATTAAATTCTGGATTTTTTTTAAAAATATTTGCTATATTTTCACCTACATATTTCATTATAAGTGTTTTACTATTATTATCGTAATATTTTAATTGTGGAAAACACTCTTCCAAATGTTGCATTTTTATCAAAAAATTTTTTTCATTTTCATAATATTCTTTATGTCTGGATTGTTTTATTATCATTTTTTCACCATCAATTGTAGTTAAAAATATTTTACAATACGACCCATGAAAATCTTTTTCATGAGGTGATTTATTTAAATATTCTGATAACTTTTTTTCCATTAATATATTATTAATTTTATTTTAATTTTTTCTATTACGCCCCTCTTTAGCGCGGGGGTGGTGTACATACATCGGGTCCCGACAATACCAGAAAGCCATATCATATTTTTCATCCCAAATAGCTATTTTTTCTTTTTGATCCTCATATGGTCTATATATATTTTTCCAATTTCTATATGCAAATGGACCATAATCTTTTTTGTGATTTAAATGATTTGGGTGACAGCATTCAAAATCTATAAATCTTAAAACACCTTCATCATCTATACACAAATTTTTCGTATTACAGTCGTTGTGATAGAATCCAGCCCTTTTAATTTTTTGATTACATTCATATATTTTTTCTTCATAGTCTGCTAAATTAAATTCTGGATTTTTTTTAAAAATATTTGATATATTTTCACCTACATATTTCGTTATAACTGTTTTACTATTATCATCATAATATTTTATTTTGGGAAAACAATCTTCGCAATGTTGCAATTTTATTAAAACTTTTTTTTCAGTTTGATAATAGTCGTTACGATTGAATTGTTTTATTATCATTTTTTCACCATCAATTGTAATTAAATATATTTTAGAATATGCTCCTTTCCACTCTTGTTCCTTAGAATAATTTTTCAAATATTCTTCTATGTGTTTTTTTTCCATTTTTATAGTATAAAATATTTATAAATTATATTAATTACGAATAGATTCTAAACCAAATAACTTTTCTTTCGCTTCTACTGTAGTTATATTTAGTAATTTAACTAGAATTTGTATTTCATTTATTGCTTCTTTTGTGGCTTTGTTTTGATGTTTTTCACTCCACCATAATTCATTTATTAAATTTTCAGGTATTCTTTCTACTACTTTTATATCGTCTCCACAATAGAATCTAATTTTTTTTTCTAAATTTATTGTATTGAGTGAATAATCCATTATTATATAAATGATATATTTAAATTTAAATTACTTTTAATCGAATTATCATATGTATCTTTGTTGTTTATTTTAGAAATCCCCTTGTTATTAAATGTTATTGTTTGATTTCTCTTAACCTTTAATTCCTCTATCTTTAATGGAAAATGAAATGAATCAATTTTTATATCGATAGTATCTTTGTCTAATAATTCACTATTAAGTTTAATATTATAATAAAAATATACGTTATTTTTATCATCAATGTAACAATTATCGGATATATCAGGAATAATTTGAACAATTATTGTTTTTTTATTTATTTCATATATTAATTCATTGTGCCAAAGAGGAACATATATAGTTTCATTATCTACATTTAAACTATAAATATTATCTAAGAATAAATCATTTATTGATGGATTTAATTGGTATATTTCTATATTTTCCATTTTTTCTTTTATACATTTTTTTATCTCTTCATATACTTCATTATCTAAAATAATATCTTTATATTTTTCTATGATTTGCATTAAAAATATTAAATTATCACGATCTATGTTATCTAATAACTTTGAAGATATATTATTTATTATAGTGATTAGTTTCTCTTTTATTTTGGATTTTTCGTTTATATTTTTTCCAAGTGAAACAATTTTTGTAAATAGTTTAAAAATATCATTATCATCACTTTCATTTTTATCAAAAAAATTATTATTTAATATATATTCATATGCTTCTGTTAATTCTATGAATTTATCTTTGTCACCATTTGGTTTATCAGGATGTTTTTTTAAAGATATTTTTTTATATTGTTTTTTTAAACTTTCTAAATTGTATTCACTTATATTGTCTATCTCCAAAATAGACAATGCTTTTATATCATTCATATTTGTTTTATTAATTTACCTCTAAGTTATAAATTTTATTTAATAAATAATAAAGTATATTTTCTACATGGTATATTGGTCTATAATTGTTATTATAATACTTGAAAAATATGTACATTTTTTTTATTACTTCGTAAACATCATTTTCTTTTATTTTTTCTTTATTTATTAAGTCTTTTACAATATACCAAATTACATCTTCAATCTCTATATTATAAATAAATATGTTATATATTTTATCTCTAAAAGTAGTATATTTCAAATTATCTATATTATACATATCCTCAAGTATAGTATCAGCTACTTTTTTATATTTTGATATTTGAGGTATCTTTTTTATCAATCCTTTTATGTTATTTATTTCTTCGGTACTTTCAATATTTTTATTTTTTGAAATTTTTGCATACTTGCTTTTTGATGGTTTTGATATACTTATTATTTCACTACATGTTACTATATTGTCAGGTATAAAGCTTATATGTTCTGTTATTATTACATATTTTAATTTGTATTTCATTGATTGTTGCATATAACTATAAAATATTTCAAGTAATTCATTATTTATACTATGAAAATTTTTACATAATATTATTTTTGTCTTAGACTTATTTATATTTATTACATCAAGAAAATTTGTAAATATATCATGCCATAATAATTTTGCGTTACATCCAAGAAGAGACATATCTATTTCTATGTGAACATCACTAATTTTATAATAATAATTTTGTTTATTAAAAACGACACAAATCTTTTTTTCATATTTTAGATTACTTGGACTATATCTAGATATAAATGATAATGATTGTGTGTATTTTCCACTACCTGAAGGACCATAAATTATCATATTATTAATATCATCTATATTTTCTGGATACTTTTCAAATAACTTATTTATATCACTATGCAAATTATCTTTCTTACATGAATTTATATATTCTTCAAAAGTACTTTCTAGAAATTTCATAATAATATAACTTATTAATAATTTTTAAATATTACTTATTAAAAATAATATATATTATATGTTAATGGATAAAAAAGTTGTTTTGAAAACAACAATATTTATTAATATGTTTTTATTTTTAATATGTGTATTTTCATTTTTTTTTTATAACGACCAATCTTCTTATTTAAATTATGGTTGGTCTAGAAGTTTTCATTTTGTTTCTATAACTATAGATACACCCGTTAAGTATTTTTCACTTTGTTCTTTTATAATTAGTTTTAATGTATGTGAAGTTTTTTTGAATGAGTTTGCAAATCCTCTTATAACATTTAGTACTTACAATCCATATAAATCAAACATTCATGATTTTACAAGATTCGAGTTAGAACTTTATTCAAATATAATGTTTTTTATTCAAGTATTCAAACAATTATTAAAAATTGCAGTTACTGTTTCTCAATGTGACATTGCTATTATATCTCTTATATCATCACAGGGAGCAGCAATGATTGTAATTAATACTTTATTAAATGATAAAACTTTTGAAAATGAGAATACATATATTGAAGTGCCTACTTATAATTCTTTCGGTGATACTCGATTGAGTCAGGTAAATATTTAAATATATCTTTTTTTTTAATTATTTTTCTCTTTTTTGTTTTTTTCTTTCCACCTTTTTTATTTTGTTTCGTTCTTCTTTTTTTTCTTCTATTAAAAATAGAAGTTTCTTCATCCTCACCATCATAACCATCATTTTTTGGTCTCTTAGCATGATAAACATTCCTAATTTCATCTATCATTCCCCTTGTTTCTTTTGCTATTTGTTTAAATTTTTTTCTTGCTTTATGTAATCTATCTTGAATTTCATTTCCTTCTCTAAATATTAATTCCTTTTCTTGCTTCTCTCTCCATTCTTCTTGTTCTTTTTTAAATTTTTCAGTAATTTTCTTTCTTTCTTTATTACTACTCACTGATAAACTTGAAATACTTGGTTCTCTCGATGATGGTTTTCTTGATGATTGCTCACTTGATGATGAAGACATTGATGAGAATGATAATTTATGTGCTTCTTCATCTTCAGGAATGGTACTACTGCTTTTAGTATTTCTAGACATATATTATAAATACATTTTATTTATAATATAATAAGGTTTAAGCAACAGCATTAAATGCACCCATTAAGTTCATATTTGGACCATGACCATCTGGATATTGAGGAGCATTATTAGTTCTTTTATCTTCTGGTCTAGTTGGAGAGATACTTGGAGGTTTTACTTCTTTTGCTGGTGGTGTTGTACCACCAAGTCTTCTGTTTTTTCTTGTTCTTCTCTTCTTTCCACCAACTATTGCTCTATTACCATCTTGTTTGAATCCGCTTGAGAAGTCATAATGTTTACCCATTGTTCTTTTCTTTTTTTCTACAGGACCAGTGATTTTATTACTAGCTATGTATGCTGCCTTTGAAGCCTCCAGTGGTGTAGGTGATCTTCTTGATGCTACTTGCTGTACAGGACGTCTCGCTATGTCTCCACTTGACATATATAATTCATCCCCACCTCTTTTTCTTGTTCTTCTTCTTTTTCTTAATTTTCTTCTTTTACCTCCAAAAGTAAGTCCTACTTTCTCTCTCTCTTCAAACTCTTTTACGTCTGCATCTTTTAAATCTTTATGTAATTTTGCTACTTGATCAGTCATATTATCTATACTTTTTTTTGTTTTATTTAAATTTCCTATTCCAAAAACATTATGAACACCTTGAGACATTTTTTCTATAAGCGACTTAACTTCGGGGGTATCTTTGAATGATTCAGTACTACCTAAACTACTAGAACTTTCACTGGATGAACTACTTGATGAATCAGAAAATGGTGATCTTGTAAAAAATTTACTTTTAAGTGGCCTATGTTTCTGATTTTCAATATCATATGATGAATGTTTAATTGATTCACTTGGAGTATTTCCTCCACCTTTTATTCTTCTATTAGCTGGATTTTTTCTTTCTTTTCTTGTTAAATAAGAAGGTAATGTAACAGCTGGAGAAGCTGTTACAACTTCGTTCATAAGTATATCTGGTATATTTCTTTTTCCAGGAGAACTACGACTACCGGTTGGAACCTTTACATTACTATCTAAATGATTCCTAAGTGAATCAATGCTTTCTTTTATAGGATTACTTAAAAAATTTCCTCCACCAATTTTTCTTTTTTTTTTAATATTTTTTATTGTTCTATAACGCATGTATATAATATTATAATATTATATATTAATCTATAATTCACCTTTTATTTCTAAATTTTCTTCACCCACATCAAAGCTTAAGAGATAAGACCGTTTCTAGGTATATAAATATTATTATTTCTTTCAAGTAATTCTTTATAATCACGAACTTTTTTTCCAGATTCCAATTCATATCCCATATCAGTCGAAAATTTAATGTATTTTAAATCATAACGTATAATTGAATCGTTTATATTTGCTAATTTTTTATAATCTTCTTTTACTTTTTCAATAGTGTCGTTAAGACTTACTTCCATTTCACTATATACTTTAACTAAAGTATTTCTACTATTTGTATAATCTGTAATTTTTAATTTGATAGTTTTTGATGGACGACCCGTTGGTTGCGCTGTAGGTTGTGAAGAAGGCTGAACAGATGGATTACTGGTAGATAGGTTGAGAGTAGATAGGTTGAGAGGTTTAGGTAAAGGTTTAGATTGTTTTTGTAATTTATATAAATTTGTATCGTCATATTCAGAAATTCTAATAGCACAATCTAAAAAGTTTTTACTAATATGTGGTTTTCCTAATGGAGTTAATAAAGTTGAGTTAATAAACATATCTTTTTCATTAATCATTATAGTTGACCTTTCATCGGTGAGTTGGTTATTAAGAAAAAATTTAATGACATTTGCAAAATTATTATATGTATCAATATCAATACCTTTTATTCGATTTCTACTGAATGATTTACATATAAAATTTATTAACTTAATATTTTTAAAATAATATTCTGGACTAAATCTATGTTTATACTCGGATAGATACAATATCATAGCATTATAGAAATTGTATCTTATATTATTACGGTATTGTTGAGAATAATTTCTTTCTATGGAGCGAATCAAATGGAAAGGTTCTTTATCGAAAATGTCAATTGTCATTTCAATAGCATTTGATATATATTTTGCTGTATCTTCTTCCGATAAATTATTTTTGTTAACTCTTCGAAACTCTTTTACAAGATTAGGAAATTTTTGATAATTAGCAATTAAATCAAATAACAAATCTATAGTAACTTTATAGATTTTATCTATTGTAGTATCTGCATTAAGATATTTATTTTTTTTAATAGACGTAGAGATAATGTTATTAACAAGATCTAAAACATTTTGGGGAACGATATGATTGTTTTGTCTTGGATTTTCTAAATGACTAGTCAATACTCTATCTCTATAATTATAGAATGTATCAATATTGTCTTTTTTTGTACTATATGCTGGATCTGTTTGTAATGCAATTCTTGTATTTTTTTCAAAAAATTTTATTGTACCAACAATTGCCATAAGATTTTTTAAATCATAATACAACATATATTCGTATTTTGATTGTTTAACTTCTGACATCTCATCTGCCATAAAACTATTTTATATAAATATTATATTATTTTTATGTTCTTTTTTATGGCAAGATTCGCAAATGGCTACTAAATTAGAAATATGATCTTTATGCATAGTACCTATATATCCCATTTGGTTTGCGTCTTTTTGTTGTTTTTTATGATGTGTTTCAACAGCAGGTTTTTTGTTACATATTTCACACATAGTAACTAATTTCTTAGAATTATACCTTGATTTACTTGAGTCTAAAATACTAACAGTATCATTATATTTGTCTCTTAATATATATGCCTTTTCTAAAAATTGAGAAGGCATGTTAAGTGATTTACATACTTCTAAACCATACATACTTTCTCCAGGACCCTCTTTTAATTTTCTATCATAAATGAGAGAATCTTTTTCATAATCATATTGTACTGTCATGTGTTTCATAGATAATCTATCTAACTTTTCAATTTCTTCATAATTGGCTATTTCGTGTAAATGTGTTGCAAACATAAATGATGAATTTGCTTCATGTATTGTTTCTAGTCCTGATACAAATATTGCTTTCGCAGAATCCATTTCAGTACCAGAACATAGTTCGTCTCCTAATATTAAACTATTTTTATCACAATATTTTAATATGACATTAAGCTCTGACATTTCAACAGCAAATGTAGATAATCCTTTAAATAAATTGTCATTGTTTAATATTCTTGAAAATATCTTTTTATAAGGTATAAATTCAAAATAACTAGCAGGGACATAGTATCCACATTGAGCCATAATTACACTCATACCAAGTGCTCTAATTAAACTAGTTTTTCCAACAGCGTTAGTACCATAAAGTAATATACCAGATTTCTCTCTTCCAATCTCAAGATCGTTGGTTACATACTCCTCATGATGAATGTTTTCAATAAGCGGATGACGGAGATCTTTTACACTTACAAATGAAGGCGAAGAGAGAAGTGAGAGAACTTGAGGTTTTGAATAATTATATTTATTTGCAATATATGCCTTATTTTGAATATTATCAATCATTTCAACAAATGTAATAATGGTGTTAAATTTATCTTGATTATCTTTAAAAAAATCCAAAAATTCAATATGCAATTGGTTAACTCGTTCCTTTATTAGTTTTTTTAAATAATTAATTTTTTCAAAAACTTCTTTAATATTTGGATTTTCAATTATAACGTTATTTTGTGTAGAAGGTAAAAAAGTTAGATTATTTAAGTATTTATTATCAATATATGTTCCATTTATACATTTTTTGTCTTCATGTGTAGAGAGTGAATTATTCGAAATAGCATTGGTTAATTTACCTGATCTTGTTTTAGTAGTAATAAGACAATATCCTTTTTTTTCAGTGTTTTCAATTCTAACATATTCATTTGATGTAGGTTTTTTTTCTTGACCCTTAATAGCACTATCAAATCCACTTCTTATTTCTTCCATAGTATCCCAATGTTGTTTATATTCATTAACGTATTCATCAAGTACTGTGTCATACGATTCAATAAAAATATTTTCTTCAATATCATAACTTTCGATAGTTTCGCAAATATCAATAAGATATGTTGATAAAATTTTATCAATAATTATTTGTGTTTCGTTTTCAATATTTATTTTTATTTTTGAATTAATATAATCAGAAAATTCATTTGAGATAATAATATTTTTATAAATTTTTTGTATAATTTGTATAGTTTTTAAAAAGAAACAAATTTCTAAAGGAGATATTTTTTTCATTATTGATTTTCTTAATAGATAAGCTAAGTCATGAATGTTAAAATTATTTCTAATAAAATCAACTGTATTATAGTTGTTTAATAGATATTCAGTCATATCATATTCTCTCTTCAAAAAGTCGATGTTGGATGTAGGATGTGTAAAATCATACTCATACTTTCTCTTTCCGATAGATGTTTTACAATAGTTCAATAAATTCATGAGAGAAGACATACGCCCTGTATAGTTGTTATCTGGTATAATATTAAGTTGTTGAAGAGTATGATTTGCTAAAATTAGATCATTTTCATTGTTATCAAATGTAGGATAATTAATATTTTTTGTTAAATTAGGACTGTGTTTATATATAAAGTCTAATAAATATGTAAGTGATTGTAAAGCAGTAGTGTTTAACATAATTTTATCATCATTAATTATATCTGTTTTAAAATATTTTTCAAATGTTTCATGTTGATATATTTGTTGACAACATTTATTAATTACTTTTTCCTTATCATTAAGAATATGAATGGCATTTGTATTTATATTAGAGTATTGAATAATTTTTTCAACTTCTTCATTTGAAAAACTAGATATAATAATTACTTCACTTGGATTTTTTATAGATATAAATCTTTGTAGTTCATCGTAAATTGTATGTGATTTTGAATAATTAATTTGGTATTCATATAACATAGTGTCACCAGTGATGTTGTTAAAATTTGAAATACCACAATACATTATTTGATTTTTTTTCTTACTGGGTTTTGTTAATTCAATCCATATACAACATATATTATTTGATATTTTAATATCATTGTTTGAAAAGTATGTTCCTGGACTAACAACTTTATTAAAAGTTCTAACAGTAGGATCTTTTTCATTTTGAGACCACATGACAGATGTGTATCCGATTTCGTTAATATGATGTAAAAATTTTTCAACAACAAGTTCTTTGTCTGGAAAGCCAGCCATAAATACATCTTTATTATCATATTTTAAATGTTTGGGTTTGATATTCATATGACAAGCATTAGATACTTCTGTAATTTTACTATCTGTGAATGTTCCATCTTCATCTCTCAATCCATATATTTCATAAAAACTACCAACTTGTAATAGTACAACAGTATTCTCTCCATATTCTTTTTTATATTTATCTGTGAGATCAAAATACAATTTAAATATTCCTCCATCTTTATCCTTTTTTGTACTAGTCATTATACATGATAAGAGAGAAAACTTTATATACATTTTAAGAATACTAAATCATATTTGTCACAATAAATAGTATTTTAATTATAATGATTTTAAATATAAATAATTTTATAATTACATAAAAAATAATTAATATATAATGATAATATAGTGATACATGAATATTCTTATAAATTATAATACATATGACCCTAATAATGTTTTCTTTAGTGAATCAATAAAAAATACTATTGTCGAAAATGGTGTCTTTAGACGGTTAGTATATACTCCCGATAATTTTTCATTAAATAGTTTACATTTCATGATAGCTATTCAAAGTGCAGTAATAAAAAAATATTACAATAAATATAAATGTTACATTAATAATGTAAATATGAATCAACAAGAAATTATAAAAATGAGGGATATAGAAAGGTCAGTATTAGGTAGATTAAACGTTAAGGATAAAAAACCAATTTACCAAATAAACGATTTACTTAATGAGAAACACATAAAATTTTTTTCAACAGATGATTTAAAGGATAATTATGAATGTTTTAGGATTGTTTTAAAAATATCTGGGATTTGGGAATCAGATGATACTTATGGTTTAACATTTAAATTTATTGATATAAATAATATAACAGTATAATAATTTATATTAAATTTATATTATTAATAATTTTTAATAATATAAAGTAAATGGTTCATTTAACAAAAAGAAGACCACAATTAAAAACTAAACCTTGTGAAAAGTTGCATAACGAATATAATGATTGTATTTATAAATTAACAAATAATATAACAAATAATAAATTATATTCAAAATGTAATATTGAAAGAGAGAATTTATTTAAATGTTTAGAATCAGTAAAAAAATTGAGCGTATCATAATTGATAATTTTGTTACACATTTTAATCAATTGTTAAAATGTACAAAGTTTGACCATCTTTAGTGGTTGGATGATATTCAGAATTTACTTCTAAACTGTTAATAATGATTTTAAAACCATGATCTAGTAGTAATGATTCAAAATATGCTTTATTATATAAACAACAATGTAACCTACCAGATGTAAGATTTTTATGTGGTGGATTTTCTTCGTAATCTTTATCAAAATCTTCTTCTACAAATACAGTTATATAAACATGTCCCTCTTTTTCTAAACAACTTCTAATTTTACTTAAATAAAAAATAACATCTGTTGGGCATAAATGAGAAAATACTGAATATAAATGAATTAAAGTATATGTTTGGTTAAAAGGATCTATACTTTCAAAAAGATTATCAGTAGGTTTTTGATTTTCTATTTTATTATATCTAGCATTATACATCATAATATGATAAAAATTAAACCGTTTATCTACATTTGTAAAATTTTTAATACAAAAATCTATACATTTTTTTTTAACATCTATTCCTACATAATAATCTAAATTTGCATTATTTAATAAAAATCCATTTGCTAATCTACCAGCACCACATCCAATATCTAATGTTTTTTTATAATTTAATTTTTCTATAGATTTAAATGAATCATCCGAAATTTTGTTATATGATTTATTAACACAATATTCGCCAGACTTCAGATCACCAGGTGGAATATAATTATCTTTAAATAATTTCATTATATATTGGAAATATATAATTAAACATATCTTTACTCATTTCTTAAGAAATTTCATTAATTTTTTTGGAATTTGTTGAAATCCATCTGTTAAAAAGTTTTTAAGTATCTCTTCTCTTAAACTTTGAAATACAAAATGTAAAATAGTAAAAACAATATATCCAAACCCAATTAAATAATTTTTCATGTTTCTATCGTTAACATGATCAAAAACAATTCCAGGCTTATAATTATCTAATGTAAAAGCTAAAATAAAAAGAAACATAATAAATAGAAAAATATCAGCTAATAATTTGAAAACAAAATAATCATTATATGTATCATATAAAACTTTTTCTTGTGTTACCTGTTGACCCATATCATCTTTTACAGTTTTTGCTAAACGAGGTCCACTATTGTATTCAATATATGCAGTATAACCTAAACCACCTATAAATATTAAATAAGATGCGTTCTTATAACTAAGCATTTTGAATAAAAAATTTAATACACCTCCATTCCATTCACCCTTCTTGCTTAAATTTTGAGAAATAATAAATATGAAAAATGCTGCCGTCATTCCTACATGTAAATATTCATTCTGATATCCCTTAACACCTATTTTGGCATATGATACAAAGTTTAATACAAATCCAGCTAATAAAGATATCATAATAAATATTGAAATAAATGTAGATGGTCTTTTGGGCAATTTTACATCATTTAAATCTGTACTCAGTTGTTGATCCATAATATATTCTATTCATATTTTATTTATTTTTTATTATTTTCTATATAATTAAGTAAATCTTCAATACAACATGTTTTATAATCACCAACAAATTTTGTTAAACTAATAAATTGAGGTTTTTTCATATATTTTGTTTTATACATTATGTAGTCTGACTTATTGTTTTTCCCTTTTTTTATTTCATAATCATCATTAATTTTACGTATACTACTACTTGTCGATCCTGTGTTAATTAAATCAATTACATCAGCTATGTTTATTTTATCTAAACTTTTATCAATACCCTTTACAGCAATATTTTTATCATCATAACTAATATATGGACCATATTTTCCATTTTTTAAGATAATATCTTTATCCTTTAATTTTCCCAAATTACGTTCATTATTACCTTTTTCTATTATTTCTTCAATTGTATATTCACCATTTTCTAATTTTTCCATACTAATATCTTTTTTACATGGTTTAAAAGTTATTTCTCCATCAATATTACATTTAATCACTGGACCATATTTTCCAAACATAAATTCATTATTATCATCTATCTTATATGATTTTTTATTTGGCTTATTCCTTTTATATTCTACTAATAAATTATCAATATTATTTTTGAATTCATTACATGATATTTTATAATCTTTATTACCCTTTGATATCTCATCTAGAATTGTTTCCATTTCTCCTGTATATTCATAATTAAAAATATCAGGGAAAAATTTATTAAGAGTTTCAAAAACTATTATACCTAATGGTTTAATAACTAATTTATTGTTTTCGTTATTAAATGTTCTTTTCTCAATAATTGTTTCAATTTCACAATCAACAAGTTCATAATCTCTACACTCTTTTTCAAAACCCTTTACATTCGTTTTTTCAATATATCCTCTTTCTTTATTCTTTTCAACTATACTTGAAAAAGTAGAAGGTCTTCCAATACCTTTTTCTTCTAAACTTGATATCAGTTTTGCTTCTGTTAAATGTTGTTTTAAATTTTTAATAGTTACTTTTGATTTTATTTTATTATAAGTTACTTCTTTATTATTAAGTAAAGGAAGATAATTATAGTATTCATCATTTTCTTCTTTATTATCAACAATTTTCCATCCCATAAATTTAATAATATCACTGTTATATAAATAGTTGTAATTAAATGGTGCTGTTATATTTGAAGTAATTCTGGAAATAATAGCTGGACTCATACATGTTTTTAAAGTATGGTTTCTAATAAATTTATATAGTGATTTTTCTTTTGTTGTTATTTTTGAATCAACAATAGTAGAGAGTTCGATTTTTGTAGGTCTAATAGCTTCATGTGCTTCTTGTGCTTCAACTTTCTTTTTATCTTTTTTTATTTGTTTTACTATTTTGCTATTAGATAATATATCAATATTTGTATTCAAATAATCGTTACCATATTTATCTAATATATATTTTTTTGATTTTTCTACAAACTCTTTACTATACGTTTTACTATCTGTTCTCATATATGTAATATATCCATTTTCATACAATTTTTGTGCAATACTCATCGTTTCTTTTGGACTCCAATGGAAATTATTACTGCATTGTTGCTGCAAAGAGGATGTCGTTAATGGAATAGGTGGATTTTTAATAATATCTTTGGGACTTTCGTTAGTTAATATATGATCATAATTAACAGTTTCTTCAAGAAAATCTTCAATCTCTTTTTTATTTTCAATATTTTTATTTAATTCATATGGTATATTTTTACTTGTAAAAAAACCTATAGTACTATAAACCTCATGTGGTTCTTGATTATCATATTCCTTTTGATTTTCATATATAATTTTTAAAGCTGGTGTTTGACATCTTCCAGCAGATAAACTATTCTCATTATTTCTTGAAATTTGTTCCCAGAGTATAGGTGAAAACTTGAATCCAATCATTAAATCTAGTATTTGCCTCGTGTTTTGAGCATGTACAATATCCATATTAATTATACTTGGATTTTGTATTGCCTTTTCAAGTGCTGATTTAGTAATTTCATTAAATAATATTCTTTTTGTATTTTTAATATTTAAGTTTAATACTTTACACAAATGAAATGCGATTGCTTCTCCTTCTCTATCGTCATCTGTTGCTAATATTACTTCATCACACTTTTTCATAGTTGTTTTTAATTTTGAGATATTTTTAGTTTTTTCTTTGATAATATCAAAATCAATATCATAAGTATCAAAGTTAATATTTTTCAAAGAGTTTAGTGAGGTAATATGACCATAACTAGCTAGACATATATAGTCTTTTCCAAGAAAAGATTCTATTTTTTTACATTTTGCAGGTGATTCAACAATAATTAATTTTGACATATATTAATTATTGTAGTAGTTTTAAATCAATTATTCATTTTTTTAAATTTAGACCATGATATATCAGTCACTGGTTTTTTAGGAGGTTCATTTTCGTAATCTTTGTTTAATGCATTCGCCTTTTTTAAAGCACTATCTATGTACATTTCTTTAAGTAATAATCCAACTGCATATGAACCTTCATGTTGATCAATTTCTTCATTTTCAATTTGTTTTAAAATTTCTAAAAATTTTCCTAAAATAGCAAGATTCATCTCATCATTTCTTACTTTATTAAAAATATCAGTATAATTATTATAAAGAAAACTAGATTCTTTAATACACATTTCAAGATATTTATCTGGATTACTTTCTTTTAAATCTTTATAAACAAAAGCAAATTTAGCAAGTTTAGAAACATCCATTTTAATAAGTTGACTATGTTTTAGTTCTCTTATTTTACATGTTTGATCTTCAACATCATTCGCATTAATCATTTTTTGTAATTGGAGTCTATCTCTGGCGTCCATATTATAATTATTATTATTATTTTCTAAGTTTAATTAATAATATAAATATATATATATGGAATATAAATTAAAACAACCAGTATATAATCAAACGTCAGGTTGCGGTGGACCTGGTGATTGTGCTACAAAGCAAATTATTCATAATTCTAAAATTCAAAATAAAATAAATAATTTGAGTGGAGGTTCTTCTGAAAGGGGACCTGTCGTTCCAAATGTTGTTGGTGCTACAGAACAACAGAATAATTTATTTGCTAAAGTTTCAAAATTGTCTGTAGATATGCAAGAAAATTCAAAATATGATGGTGAAGTTGGAATGGCCCCTAAAAAAGGTGGAGCTAGAAAAAAGGTAACAAAAAAGAGAAGATGTTGTAAAATGTGTGGGAGAAAATGTGTTAAGTTATGCACTCATCGATGTAAATGCAAATGCCCACCATGTGGTAAAAGTAAAAAGAATAGAAGAAAAACAAAAAGACGTAATAAATCAAAAAGGAGGAAAACAAGAGTGAAAAAAGGTCGTGGGTGGCCTTTTTCAAAAAGTAAAAAACAAATATTTAATGATGAAATAGAATTGGACAAACATGCCTTTCCTGGATCTAAAGTGAAAGTTAAAGGGCGAAAAGATGAATTTGTTCGAAATATGGCCTTTGGACCTTTGGAAGAAGGATTCGTTCCAGTGAAGGATAAAGGTCTTGGCTATGGACCTTATGTTGATCCTGACACTGGCGATATATCTCCAACCCCTGTAAGACCACTACCTGGCCCCATTACCAGTGAAGTAGCAGATAGGAATCGCGATTTGGCTAATGCATATGATAAAACTAAGGAAGATTACAAAAAGAAGTTCAGCAATCAGAGGATGAACATGTTATTTCGTTAATATGTATATTATAATTAAATTTTTTAAAATCATAATATATGAAGTTGATAGATTGGAGTTTAACAATATTGATTATTATATTAATTATAGCATTTAATGTATTTGCCGTTTTTGTAACAATGTATGATGATATAAATGATAATTGGGGTGAATATAAATGTAATCCAAGTGTTATGCCTTTTGCTGATTTTTTTGGACATGATTTAATGAATAATTTTTACGGATGTATTCAAAATACACAAACTACTTTTACTCAAAATTTGTTAACACCAGTGAATCATGGAATGTCTATGCTAACAGATGTAGGAAGTCAATTTCAAGGAACGATACAAAATGTCAGAGGTTTCATGTCAACATTGAGAGATAAAATAGTTTCAATAGTTGAATTTATTTATGGTGCGTTTGTTAATACCGTAGTAGAATTCCAAAGATTAACAATATCTTTAAAGGATTTATTTTTGAAAATTATGGGTATTGTAGTAACATTTTTGTATTTTGTAGATGGTTCAATAAAAGCATTAACTAGTTTATGGAAAGGACCTGTAGGAGGTGCAATAAGGGGTGTGGGTAAGTTTAGAGTTCCTAGAATTCGATTTCCTAGAATTCGATTTCCTAGAATTTGTTTCTATGGAGAATCACTAATACCAACAATAAATAGAGAGACAAAAGAAGTTATGTATATACCAGCGGCTGAGATAAAACTAGGTGATACATTGTTAAATGATACTACAGTTCTTGGAAAAATGAAATTGTTAAATGATAAAACTAAACCAATGTACAGTATAAAATCAAATAACTTAGAAACTTTAGTAACAGATTCACATAAAATATACAATGGAAGTGATATGAAAGATATTTCAGAATTTAGTGATGCTGTGAAACTTCCTAATAATAAAGATGAATATGTTTATAATTTTGTTACAGATAAAGGTATGATTAAAATTGGAGAATATAATCATGTTGATTGGAATGAGAATAGTTTAGAAGAAGCTCAATATATATTGAAAAAATCACGACCATCAAATAATTTTTGGTGTTTTGAAGATAAATTATGTGAAGGTCATACATTATTATTATCAACTAATAATCGTTATAAATTTATTAGTGAAATTATTCCAGGAGATATTTTAGAAAATAATAATTTAGTTGTTGGAGTAATTGAATTTTTTCTACCGCATCATGTTAGTAAAAAATATCAATTAATAACGCAAAATAATAACTTTAATACACATGATAATAAAAATAGAAAAAATGTATTACTTAAGGATTATAATTCAATTATTTCCTCGTTTTTAAATATAAACTAACTTTAATTATCAAAGTAAATTATATGGATAAATTTATTAAAAAAATGGATGAATTATATGATGTGAGTTATATTTCAAAATACGGACCTGATTGGTTGTTTTCATTATTTATTATAATAATAGCACTTCTTATAGTGGTTTATATAACTATTCAAGAAAGTAAAGATGAATTAGCTAAAAATTGGAATGAGGTTAGGTGTGATCCAAAATATATGGCATTAGCAGGATATATTAATCCTCCAAAAGATGGTAGCATGACACCGAATGAATATACAAAAAAGAATTTTCAGGGTTGTTTAGATAAAGTAGCACATACAACAGCAGAAGCAACAACACAACCTTATATGATGAATCTTGATTATTTAACGGACATATGGGTTGATATGAGTGACTCTCTTGATAGTACAAGAAGTTATTTAAGTCAATTTAGAGATAATATTAGTAAATTTGTTGAAGATATATTGGGAAATGTTATGAATTTATTCATTGAATTCCAGAAGCTTTTCGTTTCTATAAGAGATTTTGTTAATAAAATTTTAGGTATAATGGCTAGTGCTATTATGGCTTCTTTAGGAATGTATCTTGCATTAGTATCAGTATTTAAAGCGATTTATCATATAATGTTTGGTATTACAATTGCATTAACTGTTTTAGCTATTGCAGCTGCTATAAGTATTTTTGGTTTTCCAATAACTATTGTATCTTTAGTATTAATAGGTTTATTGATAGCAGCTATGGTAATGATGTCTGTAGGGTTCCCTCCAGTAATGGGTGATTTATTTGGAAAAAACCCACCTAAAAAACCAAGAATTCCAAAACCAAGAGTTCCTAGATGGTTATGTTTTGATCCAAATACAAAAATACAAATGAATAATGGATCAACTAAAAATATATCAGAAATAAAAATAAATGACAAGTTAAAAAATAATGATGATGTTTATGCTATATTTAAATTATCAGCAAAACATGAAAAAAATAATATATATAAGTTAAATGATGTATGCATTTCTGGTAACCATAGAGTACACTATTTAAATGAATGGATTAAGGTTAAAGACCATCCTAGTTCAGAAAAAATAAATTATGATAATGATATATTATATAATTTAGTTACAAAATCTAAAACTATTACAACTAGATATAACTTATATTTAGATTATGATGATTTAGATAGATATGGATTTAAAAAACTACAAGATAATTGTAATATATATCCAAGGGGACTATTTGATAAAGGTTCTAATATTTTCAAAAATTTTGCAGGTGGCTTTCAAGGAGATACTATTTTGAAATTGAGTGATGGAGAATCCAAAAAAATAAAAGATATTAATGTTAACGATACATTACATAAAAATATTAAAGTATTAGGGATAGTTGAATTGGAAGGAAGTGAAGTTAATGTTGAACTTCAAAAAATAGATTCGTTATTACTTGTTTCTACGTCAAATATATTATATGAAAAAAGTTTAGGAGAAATTTCTCAAATTTGCAAATGTAATAGTAGGATAAGTTACAACAATACAAATTGTAAAAAACTATATCATTTAATTACTGACAAAAATTATTTTTACATTGATAATTTAAAAATATATGATTATGATTATTTAATTGACCATTATTTAGAATAAATTATCTGTATTATTTATATATGGAATTGTCATTATTCGGAAAAAAATCATTTAGTGTGTTTGGAATAGTAATTCATTTTCAAACAGTATTAATTTCATTAGCTTTATTTGCTTTACTTGGATGTCATTTAATATGTGGTTGTTCAAGAATTTCTTTTCAAGAAGGTCTTGTGATGCTCAATAAAAAATTATCAGATAAAGGTGCACCTTTAGATTATAAAATGGGATCTGATATTCATTCAAGTTGGAGTGATGGACAAGCTAAAACTGCAGCACCAGTGGAAGCAAATTTCGAAAGTACACCAATACCTCTTCCTGAAGGACAACTTGATTTTTTTAAAGGAACTCAATTTAAACCTGAATGTTGCCCCAGCAGTGTTAGTACAACTACTGGTTGTGCTTGCTTGTCCAAAGAACAGAAAGATCATCTAGCTACTCGTGGTGGTAATAGAACATCTGGTAATTTTTAAATAAATTATAATTATTACATAATTTTTATAATTTATATTTTTTCTATATAATCTGATGTTCTAAAACAAATATTTTCATTGTCTTCTCTTTTAATAATAAGTTTTGCTCCAACATCATCAATTACAAACGGTATGTCTCCTTTAGGTGTACAGAGAATAGTATATACAGCAGTTTTTGTTTCACTATATGTACTTAACCCTATATCTTCATCAGAATATTCTTTTTCTAATTGTTTCATAGAATCAATATAAGGCTTTACCTCATCATCATCATATTTTTTATTGAAAACAGTTAAAAAATGGTTTATCATTTTACGAATGTCATCTTTTATAAAATAACAATAATACATAATACATGGAGTTTTATTTAATGAAACTTCATCTTTGTTATCATTTGGATTTTCAATGTCAAAAATAAATTCTGTAAAATTTCTCTCTTCCCAATTATTATAATTATCACAATCATCATCTAAGAATTGATTATCTGAAATAAATTTATAAAGATCTTCAAGGTATCCTTCAGGACAATTACTTTTTTGATAATTGACATTCATATATATATTCTATATTAGTGTCTTTAAATAAATAAAAAATAAGTATTAACTAACTATCTAACTATATAACTATCATTTAACAGTACATTCTACTTTGTATCTCTGACCATCCATTGTCTTCCTTTTTAATAAGTTTCTGAACGACATCTTTTGTAACTGTAAATGGAAATTCAACCTTTAATGTGTTTGATTTTCCAAATAGTTCTGTATCTGGTTTCATTAATCTATACAGATTTAATTTTGTATGAATAATTTCATAACACCTTTTTAGATTACGAACACCTTCTTCTTTACATGTATATTGTTCAACGATGTAATCAATAGTTTCATCTGGAATTATGATATCACCTTCTTTAAAATCTACTTGTGATCTTATCTTAGGCATAAGATGTTTTGTTGAAATAATTTGTTTTTGTTTTTTATCATATCCTGGAACTTGTATACGATACATTCTATCACGTAAAATTGGATTTACTTTGCTTTCATCGTTGTAACTAAATATGAATAAACATTTACTTAAATCAAAATCAATCTCTGCAAAATATTTATCGTGAAATTGCGAGTTCTGTGATGTATCTGTTAAGTGTGTTAGAATTCCAATTATTTCTTCACCTTTAGGTGTGTCACTAACTTTATCTAACTCATCAAAATATATAACAGGATTCATTGATTGACATCTTATCAAAATCTCTACAATTTGACCCCAAACAGCACCTTCATATGTATAAGAATGACCTTCTAAGAAACTACTATCTGTTGCACCTCCGAGTGCAATGAAAGCAAACTCTCTACCAAGAATTTTACTAATTCCTTCTTTAACTAATGTTGTTTTACCTGTACCCATTGGACCTTTGATTGCTAATGCAGTACCTGTAGCAGATGGATTTGATATCCATTGACCTACAAATTGCATAATCTGCATTTTAGCATCATCCATACCATAAACTGCATCATCAAGATTATTTTTGGCATTTTCCAAAAACGCACTTGATTTTTCAATACCATCTTCTTTTTTAACAGACATATTATTATATTTGTTAAATGGTATTTTCATAAAAGTATCAACCCAATTTTTGATTTTATAGAACTCTCCACTTCCTGGTTCCATATTCCTAAGCATATTAATCTTTTTTATTGCAGCAGCTTTGAATTGAGGTGGAATTTCAGATTCCAATAAAGTTAAACGATATGGTTTTTCAAGTCTACATATCTTATTAACTTCTTCCATTTGTTCTAAAATTTTATTTTGTTCTTTAACGGATAATTTTCTGAAAAACGATACATCATTCATAACGTTTTTACTACGTAAATTTTCAATAAACTTTTTATTGTTCTTACTTTTTTCCTTCTTTGATAGCTTTTCCTTTTCTTTTTCAAAAGATTTTATTTCTTTTTCAACATTTGAAATCATCTTTTTATAAAATTTGGATTTTTCATCCTCTTTTGATAATTCTTGAAGTTTCTCCTTAGATTGTTTTGCTGTTTGAATCTCCTTATCTAATTCTTCTTCAGTAAGAATCTTTTCTTTACTCTTTGTTGATTTTTTCTTTTTATTATTACTTTCTTCTTCCTCTTCGTCTTCACTATCTTCACTCTCTTCTTCACTTTCACTTTCAGTTACATAATCAGAATCTTCTTCATCTTCAGTCCAAAATTCATCATCTTCCTCAAAATATTCTTCATATTCATCATCATCTTCATCATATTCATCATCTTCATCATTCACTTTACTTGGGTCTCCGATTGTGAATATTAGGTTGAACTTTCTACCGTTACGAAGAGTTTTAACATTATCTTCTTCATCACTATCACTATCACTATCACTATCTTCAACAACTCTTTTTTTATTTTTTTTGTTTTTCTTTTTACTATTCTTTTTAACTTTATCATTCTTTTTAACTTTATCATTTTCTTCGCTATCTTCACTCTCTTCACTCTCACTTTCTTCAGTATCAGACTTTGTATCTTTAGCTTTTTTTTTTGAATATTTAGATGGATATAACTTACTAATAAATTTTCTTAAATTCTTTTTGGATTTGACTATGTTTTTATTCTCTTCTTCTTCATCAGAAGTTAAGAATTCTTCTTCATCGATATCATCATCGTTTCCATCACCATATTTCTTCTTCTTAAGATCTTCTCTTTCAGTGATCTTCTTGTCTTTCTTATCTTTCTTGTTCATGTTGTTCGACTTTGGAGAAGTGTCTTTTGCCATTTTATATATTAGTAATTTATATTTCTAAATTAAAATCAATTTTTTTTTTATAAATCAAAAAAAAATGATTTCAAAATAATATAAAAATAATATAGTATAATTATAATAGGATGACAAGTAATGATAACAGAAATATAAATGTTTCAAAAATTATTGGTATCAAATTTGGAATTTTATCTCCTGATGAAATACGTAGAGGTTCAGTGGCTGAAATTACAAATAAAGAAACCTATGTTAACAATAAACCAGTTATTGGTGGATTATTTGATCCTAGAATGGGTGTATTAGAACCTGGATTAATTTGTCCTACTGATGGATTGGATTATATAAATACACCAGGATATCATGGTCATATTGAGTTATCAAGACCTGTATTTTATATACAATATTTAAGTACATTATTAAAAATTTTACGTTGTGTTTGTTTTAAATGCAGTAAATTATTAATATCAAAAGAAAAATATAAATATTTGTTAAGATATTCAGGAGAAGAACGTTGGAGTAATATTTTTCAAAAAATTTCTGGAAAAATTAAAAGATGTGGAGAAGAATGTGAAGATGGTTGTGGTTGTAAACAACCTGATAGAATTAGACGTGATGGTTTAGCTACTATATTTGCAGAATGGAATGCAAATGATGATTCCGAAGAAAATATGGTTGTTAAGTTAATTCCAGAAACTGTTTTAAAAATATTTAAAAGAATTAGTGATGAGGATGTAGATTTTATGGGTTTTGATTCTCAATTTTCTAGACCAGAATGGATGATATGTGAGACAATGTTAGTTCCACCTCCTGCAATAAGACCTTCTATAAAACATGATGCCCAACAAAGGAGCGAAGATGATATTACACATATATTAGTAAATATTTTAAAAGTAAATAAAATTTTGCAAGAAAGATTAGAACAAAATTCAACACAAACTGTTATTGATGATTGGACATTACAATTGCAATATTTCGTTTCTTCAATGGTTGATAATAAAATACCTGGTGTATCCTCTGTAGCTCAAAGATCAGGAAGACCCTTAAAAGCTATTAAGGAAAGATTAAATGGTAAACAAGGTAGAGTTCGTGGTAATTTAATGGGTAAACGTGTTGATTTTAGTGCACGTTCTGTTATTACAGCTGATCCTAATTTGTCTATTAGAGAATTAGGTGTACCATTAGCAATTGCTATGAATTTAACAAAACCTGTAGTAGTAAACCCAAGAAATAAACAAGCTTTATTAAAATTGGTTCAAAATGGTCCTGAAAAATGGCCAGGTGCAAAAATAATAGAAAAGAAAAATGGTGAAAGTATATCGTTAAGATATTTGAATAGAACAACTATTTCATTAGAATATGGAGACATTGTTCATAGACATATGTTAGATGGAGATGCAGTGCTTTTTAATAGACAACCTACATTACATAGAATGAGTATGATGTGTCATATTGCAAGAATTATGAAACAAGGTGGTACTTTTAGAATGAATGTTGCTGATACAAAGCCTTACAATGCTGATTTTGATGGAGATGAAATGAACTTACATATGCCTCAAGATTTAGAATCTGAATCAGAACTTCGTAATTTAGCTGCTGTACCTTATCAATTAGTAAGTCCATCAAATAATAAACCAATCGTTGGTATATTTCAGGATAATCAGTTAGGATCTTATCAATTTACTAGAAATACTGTTAAATTTAATAAAAGAGAAGCTATGAATCTTTTGATGAATAGTAAATCTATAGATTTAAATATATTTACTAACAAAGAAATTACTTCTTTTGATGTATTATCACAAATTTTACCTCCTATTACATTAAAATATAAAAATAAATTATATGATGATGATGAAGATTACGAAAAATCAAATAACGTATTAGAAATTTATGATGGTATATATAAAAGAGGTATATTAGACAAAGGATGTCTAGGAAATGGTACATCAGGAATTCTTCATAGAATATGCAATGATTTCGGAAATATGGCTTCATCAAATTTTATTGATAATTTTCAAAATATTATTACAGATTACATGAAAGTATCCTCTTTTAGTTGTGGTGTTAGTGATTTAGTTTCTAATGAAGAAACTAGTGTTAAAATTAAAGAGGTAATAAATGGAAAAATTAATGAAGTAAAAGATGTTATTGATCAATTACATTTGGGTATATTTCAAAATGACTCTGGTAAATCAAACAATGAAGAATTTGAAACAAGAGTTAATAGTATATTAAATAAAGCAACTGCTGAATCAGGCAAAATTGGATTAAAAAATTTAAGTAAAGATAATCGTTTTGTAACAATGGTTAAATCTGGGTCTAAAGGTTCAGATTTGAATATTTCATTCATGATATCATGTTTAGGTCAACAAAACATAAACAGTAAACGTATCCCATATGGTTTTGATAACAGAACTTTACCACACTTTTCAAAATATGATGATTCACCTGGAGCTAGAGGTTTTGTTGAAAAATCTTATATTAAAGGTTTACTTCCAGAGGAATTATTCTTTCATGCAATGGGTGGTAGGACTGGTTTAATTGATACTGCTGTTAAAACTTCAACAACTGGTTATATTCAAAGAAGATTGATAAAAGGTCTTGAAGATTTAAAAGCAGAATATGATGGAACTGTCAGAAATAATCGTGGGAAAATTGTTCAATTTACTTATGGTGATGACGGTATAGATACAGTATTTGTAGAAAATCAAACTATACCAATTGTTAAGATGACAAATGAAGAAATATATGTTCACTATTATATATCTAATGAAAATTCTATTATATTTACAAAAGAAACACAACGAAAATTTAAAAAACAAAAAGACGCATATAATACTACCTCTCAAAAATATATAGATAAAATGATTGGTGTTAGAAGTGACATTGTTAAATACGTTTTTAATAATAAAAATAATAACAAAGTCCATTTACCAGTTGCATTTAGTTTCATTATAGATAATATTAAAAATCAATTTAAATTATCCAAAAATTCTATAGTTGATTTAACACCATTAGAGGCATTAGATATGATAGAAAATGCTTTTGAAAAATTGAAATCAATATATTATAACCCTCCAACAAAATTATTCGAAATCATGTACTTTTATTATCTTTCTCCAAGAGAATTATTAATAATTAAACGCTTTAATAGAGCCTCATTGACATATTTATTGGATTACATTATACTTACATACAAAAAGTCAATTGTTTCTCCTGGTGAAATGGTTGGTATGATTGCAGCACAATCAATAGGTGAACCTACTACACAAATGACATTGAATACATTTCATTTTGCAGGTGTTGCATCTAAATCTAATGTTACCAGAGGTGTTCCTAGAATTGAAGAAATATTATCTATATCAGATAATCCAAAGAATCCTTCAGTTACAACTTATTTAAGAGAAGTAGATAAGTATGATAGAAATAAAGCACAGTCTATTATGTGTATGATTGAACATACTAATTTAGAAAAGATTGTTTCATCTGTTGAAATTAGATTTGATCCAGATGATTTAAACACATTAATAGAAGATGATAAGTTACTTATTGAACAATACTATCATTATGAAAAAATGATATCAGAAAGTGGAGCAGAACCAGTATCATTACCTAGAGAAAAATCTAAGTGGATATTTAGAATGGAATTAGATCCTGAAATAATGTTTGAAAAAAATATTACAATGGATGATGTACATTTTGCAATCAAAAATGTTTATCAAGATGAAGTTACATGCATCTACTCTGATTATAACGATTCTCGTTTAATATTCAGAATTAGAATGAATAATGTTTTGAAAAAAGAGAAACAGAAAAAAGATGTTAAAAAATCCCTAGATCAATCTGACGAAATTTACTTACTTAAAAATTTTCAAGATGCACTATTAAATAATATTGTCTTGAAGGGAGTTAAAAATATTGATAAAGTAATTATTAGAAAAATACTAGATGAAGTTATATTAAATGAAGATAAATTTGATACAAAAGAATCTTGGGTTCTTGATACAGTAGGCTCAAATTTAATTGATATATTAGGATTAGATTATGTTGATGTTAACAAAACATTTACAAATAATATTGTTGAAATGTATAACGTTTTGGGTATTGAAGCAGCTAGATCTGCAATATATAATGAATTTATTGAAGTTATTGAATTTGATGGTACATACTTAAATTCACATCACTTAAATATGCTCTGTGATAGAATGACATATAATTATAAGATGACTTCAATATTTAGACATGGTATAAATAATGATGATATTGGTGCATTAGCAAAAGCATCATTTGAAGAAACACCTGAGATGTTTTTGAAAGCTGCCAGACATGGAGAATTAGATCATATGAGAGGAATATCTGCTAATGTTATGTGTGGTCAAGAAGGATATTATGGAACTAGCATGTTTCAAGTATTCTTAGATCAAAACCAATTTACAGAAGTTGATGAAGATGATTATTTGATTGAAAATGATGATGATATTATTGATGAGGCATTCAAGAGTGTAGGAGAAGATCCAAATGATAAATGTTCAACAGATAATTTGAAACTAAATAGTTCTGCTGCAAATATTAAAACCAAAAATATTAAAATGGATGATGGATATGTTCCTGATTTCTAATTTGTTTTCAATAACAATATATATTTTAATATAATATAAATATATATTGTATATATTTTTATGACTTGTACATTATTCAGTTATATTTGTGAAAAAATTTTAGAAAATAAAAAATGCGATAACAGAAGTTTTGTATCAGATAGTATTTTTTGGAAATTTTCTATTTTTAATAATAATAATAAATTTGTTGAATTTTATAATTACTATAATTCAGATCCTTATAAAGTTTTTTTGTATGATAGAGAACTATATGTTAATAATTTTTGTATTATTCAAAAATATTATTTTGCCTTAGTTAAATTTAAAAATATATTCAAGCATAAATATTATAAACATTACGATTATAACCAAGATTTAATTGGTAATGACTTAAATGATTTGAATGAAAATCACAAAATAAATTTAATAGAAAATAATACAATATACTCTTATAGTCTAAGAGACTTATTAAAAGGTATTAATGTTTCATTATTAGCAAATGATAGTTTCTTTTTCTCTCCTAAGTCTCCAAAAAATCCATACACTGGATTAGATTTTTCAATACATAATTTATATAATATATATTTTGCATATAAAAATACTAACTTCAATACTATTTTACCATTTGAATATTATTTTTTATCTGATTTTTCACTTAAAAATTTTAAAAAAGCTAATGAAGGAGTTTTGAATAGTTTGATGATTAATCTAAATGTAAAAAATTTAACTAATTCTGATATTAAAATTTGGATTAGAAGACTTTTCAAATCATATAAAAAACAACCACCTTATTTTTCACCTGATTTTCCAAAATGTAAAATTAGATCAATTTTTAAACCTTACTTAGAATTGTATTTTTACACAAAGTATGGACATGATGAAAATAGAAAATATTGGAGTGGTAGATTATTACAACAACAAATTATACGTTTTTGTAATTATAGAAAAAAATATAACACTTCATTCGGTAGAGTCATTATTCATATAACAAAAAATAATGAAACTGGAAAATATATTAAAACTAGTGAAGTAAAAGATGATTGTGTTAGATGGGATCCGTATTTCCCTAGAATAACAGAAAATAAAGTAATGGAAAATAGTGCTTTTACTTCAAATAATGATGAGGTAACAACAGAAATAGATGATAGTGATGATGATAATGATGATAATGATGATAATGATGATAATGATGATACTAATAGTGTTAGTAGTTATGAAAATATCATAAGACTATTCAATCCATCTACACCTAATACATCACCTCCTACTACACCATTTACAATGTCATCCATTGTATATCCTGATACACCCATATATCAAACTTCTACAATTCCAACTGTTAACGAAAATAGTATTGATACTATTACTACTATGATAGATAATATATCTGTTGACGATTTATCTCATGCATCGGAAGAACTTTCAAATGTAACGGAAAGTCTTAGAAACCCTCTTAATAATACTGACGAACTAACAAACGAAGATCAATTAAGAGAATTAGTTATTAGTAATAATGTTATAAATACTATACATACAAATATTATTCGCAATGGTTTATTAACTCATTATTTACAGTTAAGGGTTAGATCTCTTGAAACTGAAGCTACAAGTGCCGAAGATATTTTTAATTCTTTAAATGAAATTGTTGAAGCTAAAATATGTAATCTTGTAAATAAATTATTAATAAAATATCTTGGGAGAAATATTTCAAGTGATTTACTTACTACAGTTCAAAACAATATTATAAATTTATACAGTCAAGAAGGTAGTGAAAATAATACTTTTATGAGACAATTTCAGGAATTCCATAATAATATTAATTTTGTAAATGAAAATGAAACTAATTAAAATACATCTTAAATTATATTTAATAATAGATTAAGTTAAATATAATTCTTTATTTATTAATTAAAACTCTCTTTCCTGGTATTTTTATGCTTTCATAAATTAATTCTTTCTCATTTTCAGAATATATTTTCCATTCCTCATTATTTATTGGAACACATACTCCAGAAGTATTCCTTCTAAAACCATTTGGACATCTATTTATTTTTTTCTTTTCTTTAAGAATTTCGAATACTTTATTATCATCCTCTTCTCTGTCTTCAAAAATATCTTCTTCAGAAACATCCATTTTCACCATTTTATATATATTACTATATGGAATATGTAATTGAGGATATGATGTATCATATAGTTTGTTCAAATCACTCTTTGTTTTGTTTAAGTTTTCAAAATATTTTGAAGTTAATAATGTTTGAGGAATAATAAACTCATCATCTTTTAAATTATAATTTTGTTTTACTAAATTTAAGTAATTATCTACATCAAATACAAATTTTCTTATATAATCATAACGAATAACCTCATCATAAAATCTTTCAAAGTATATCTTTTCATTGTTTTTTTCACTAATTAAATTAGTGTAAGGTACTATAATCTTTTTCTTATTTTCGTCAAAACATACATTTTCCTCCAAATCTATATTTGTGATCTTTTCTTCATTAAAATCATCTTGAAATACTATTAAATCTTTACTTAATTCTTTTATAATAACACTTATTTTATCTTTCTTTTCTGAGTTACTTAGATTTTCATTTTCCAAAATTTCAGATAATTCTTTTTTTGTAGATAAATTACTTATTTTATTTATTTCTATTCTCATAAAATTTCTGAAACAATCATAAAACCTATTTTCTAATTTTATTTTTTTTATGTAATTATTTGTTTTTTTATCTCTTTCATTTTTTTCTCTTAAAAATAATTCTGCGTCACTATAAAATAACTTTTTATTTTTATCACTAAATAAATCATTTGATTTAACAATATTAATCAAATTGTAATCTCCTACTTCTATTTTGTCTTCTTTAGGTTCAACAGGTATAAATTGTTTTGTTTCAGTTATTATACCAACAATAAAATTATCTTTATCTATTACTTTTGATATTGGTTTACATGGTATTTCATTTGAAGATTCTTCATTTAAATCAAACAATTTTTTCTTTACTGTTGTATATTTTCCTAATAATGTTTCATCATCTATGAAAATAATCTTTACATCTTTTAAAATTGAACTAGGATATATTGGTACCATAAATGATTCTCCTACTGGAACTCGTTCATTATTTTCATTATTTTTTGTTTTTATAACAAAGAATCCTATACATTTACCATTATAGTTTATTATTTGTTTCGTAATACCATAGTTAATAGATATTAATTTATCTACAATATCCTCCGAATATCTTAATGTCTTCTCTGTTACTTTAAATTTATATTTACTTGGTATACTTGATAAAACACCACAATTATCATCACTTAAATATATATTTTTAATATTTTTCATTAGTACTTTTAAATCATCTAGATTAAATTTTTTTAGTATTCTTGAACTAAAACTAGTTAAGATATTTATTTTAAATTTTTCTCCTGGTTTTGAACTTTTCTCTCTTTCGCAGTAAAATATAGGCTCATATAAATCTTTATTTTTTATTATCATATAAGTATCTGAACCATCTTTAAAATTATTTTTTGAATAATGATTACTAGGACATAGTAATTCAATATAATTACTTTCAATATCATCATTTATTTCAAAAATAACTAGATTTACAGGCTTTTCAAATAATAAATTATTTTTTGAATGTGATAAAATATCCCATATAAAATGATGATTAATTTTTGAATCATCCGATTTTAAAAATGTTTTAAATGATTCAAAAGAGTTTATACATCTTTCAAGTAATTTCATATGTTTTTTATTTTTAGTATCTATCTTTTTATAAATACTACTAGATATATAATTTGCTATATTTATATTTCTTTTATCATCATAAAAATATTGTACTAAATTTCCATTCATGTAACTTAAAAAATTATCAAGTGTAAAATTTTCAGAATTATATATTTTTTTCTTTAGTTCACTATTAGATATTACAGAATCTTCTTTTGCTGTAAAACTATAAATTGTAGACAAACAAGATATAAAAGATTGATTATTATCTTGATTAGTTCCTATTCTTAAAAGACACTTAAAATCTCCTTTTAAACTACAATTTTTTAAATCGTTTTGAATAAACTTTTGTATATTTAAAGGTAAATACCCAAATCTATTTTGTTCTAAAGGAAATTTGTTTGGTTGTTGAATATAATCTAATGATAATTCTTGATCCTTTATTTCTTCTTTAGATACCTTTGTAATTTCATCTTCCATATCTTTATCTTTATCTTCATCATCTTCTTCTTGTTTTTCCACTCTTTCTTTCTTGTAATCATCTAAACATTTATTTTTTGCTTCTATATTTTTGGCCTTTTGAGATATTTTAAAACAACATGGAATACATGAATTTTTATTAAATCCAGGATTGTTATAAATATAATCACTTTCTCCTTTATGATGTTGTTTTTTATCATCAAATTCCATTACTTTACCAGAACAATATTTACTTGTAATTTCGTCACCATTTTTACTAACTTGATCTTCGGTTAAACTTATATTTTCTTCACTACACCAATATCTAGGACATATATAATAGTATTGTGTATTAGGATCAGTACTATATTCAAGAGATTCACTATAAGATCCAGCATGATTTTTATCTATAATTTCTTTTTCTTCTTTGGATATAATTATTGGTTGTTTTTTCGCATTAGCTGCACAACTTCTAGAATACAAGTTGTCTGCTGTATTAAATTTTAAAAATAAGTTTTTATCGTATTTTTGAATTCTATTTTGTGCATAATTTCTTTCATCACCTTTTTTTGCACCACCTAAGCTTTCACCTAACTCAGATCCTAATGATAAACTTCCCAAACTAGGTATACTTAAGTTTTCATCATCTTCATTTTCGTCTCCTTCTTCGTCTTCATCTTCGTCTTTGTCTTCGTCTTTGTCTTCGTCTTCATCTTCGTCGTTGTCTTCGTCTTCTTCTTCATCTTCTTCTTCATCTTGTTCGTCTTCTTCGTCTAAGCCTTTATTTGACTTTACATCAAAAAAATCTTCGTCTTCGTCTTCGTCTTCGTCATCATCTTTATCAATATCAACATCATCTTCCTCTTTTTCTTCGTCACTTAAATATAAAGGTTGTTGTATTACTTCTTTTTTATTTTTACATAATACCGTTTTTATGTTATTCTCATCATTATTCAACAAAAGATCAAACACTGATTTTAAAAAAATTTTAATATAATATATGTACATCATATTATCAATGTTATAAATAACAATATTGTAATAATTTTTATCTTTTTTATCTTTTTCAAAAATAATTGGAAATCCCATAATTTTATTTAATTGATTATAATTTTTGATTCTTTTATATATCAATTCTTTATTTGATTTTATAGTAAAAAAATTTTCCATACATTCAATTTGTTTGAATGATAATTTTTTTTCATTTTGTAATTTAAATAAAAAGTTACAATCTGATACTGTAACATTTTCTGATAATATTCCTGTAAAAAAATTAATCTTATAACCATTTTTTTCAAATTTATTTTTTATTACAAGTAATATTTTATTTATACCATCTTGCAATAAAGTATCTAATTCTTTAATATCAACATGTTTTTCAAATTCACATAAAACCAAAATATCACCATTTTCTTTAATTTCTATAAAATATGGTTTATTCTTTACGTTAACGTATATTGTAAGTCCTTTGTGATTACCAATTTGTCTTTGTATTCTTAGTATATCAGTTTTTTTTAAATATGGTATTTTTCTTCCATCATAAGATGTATAAGTACTATAAATTCTATATAATTTTTCTAATTTATTTCCTAGATTAACTTTTATTAAAGGGAAAGTTTCCGAAGCATGTAAAGTTTTAAAGACTAAATCAAGTGGAACAAACATATTATTCACTGAATTAATTTTTAACTTTATTGATAATACACCCATTTTTGGAACATATTCTTTAAAAGTTTTTTCATTATAATTATTAAATATTTCATTAGTAGATTCATTATATATTTTTTTATTTATTATTGCAGAATATGCCTTATCTTTTAATTCTATCCTTTTTTTTGATAATGTTTCAAGATCAAATATATCTTTTTCGAACAAATAGAAATAATATAACTCAGTTACTTTTTTAATATTTTTATTAGAAAATTTACATAAATAAATGTCATTATTATAAATATCAGTTTCAAAAAGGAGATTATTATTTGTTTTTATAATATTATCATTTAAGATATATTCTTCACTCTTTATATCGAATGGTGATACAGAGTTATATAATATATAGTTTTCTATATTAAATTTTTGTCCAATAGGTGTTTTTACTAATACTTTTTCGTTTTCCATATACAAAATATCCTTTGTTTTTATAGGTTCTTTCTTTTGAAAATCTAAATATTTTCTGAATATTTGATCTTCAATATTGTTTTTTAAGTTTTCTATTATATAATTTTCATTTTTATCATTATTTTCAATTAACTTAAGTATGTTTGCGAAATTTAAATGTTTTAGATTATAACAGTAAAGATATATTTCTTCAAAAGTTATATCATTATCATAACTCATAATTTTTAATTTGATGTCTTCAATACTTTCGTCTTTATGAATATAATCTTCAATGTATATAATTTCTATATTGCCTTGTTGAAATAGTTCATAAGTATTATTATTTAAAATTTTATCTAAATGTTTTTCACAATAATCTTTGTGATTACCACAAAAAATCATTAATTTTTCAATATTATTATCATTCATATAGTGTAATTTAAAAATTTCAGACATATATATATCTATATATAATTATATATTTATATAATAATATATAAAAAATATTATAAGTCATAGTAAGGATTATCACTAATGGTCATACCACAATATTCTTTCGGACTTTTTTTATAATCAACAGGATCATAAATACCTGCAGCCTTAGCTTCTTCAAGTAAAAATTTAAAGTTTTCCCAAAATTCTTCTTTATGACCTACACTAACACTAGCTACATGTGCTAATTCATGTATTCCAACAAATGTTAAGGTTTCAATATCAATTAGATCATTATTATTTTTCTGTGTAGTTAAACAAAACGCAATTTTCTCTCCTTTATTTTCGCTATATGCAGTTAATTTACTAGTTGGTAATGTTTCTCTTATACGAGATGGTTTAAAATTATTAACTAATCTTTTAACATTTTCTTTATCAGGATATTTATTTCCGACATGTTCAACTAAGTCTTTTAATTTTTGAGTAACAGTTGCTAATAAATCAGCAGCCAAAGTTATTTTAGATCTTTCTCTAACACAGTATTTATTTCCATCTACTTCAGATATTATACATCTTAAATTAAAAGTATCTGATTCTAAATAAATTTTTATACATAGCAAAAGAATTACAGATATTAAAACATATCCTAAAATATTAATATTAGACATATATTTTATTCATATTTTATATTTTTTCAATATATTTATTGAGAACCTTGTCCTAATTCTAATGGAACACGCATAACATCAGGTTCCATTGTTGTTTGATGCCATGGACCAACGTTCATTTGTGGATTAGGTGGTTCAGATCTGATTTGTAAGTTTGCGTTTCTAAGAGATTGACCTACAGTGTTAATACCAATATGATATCCAGATTTCAATAAGTTAACGTCACTTAATTCACCAGAACCAGATGGGTTTAATGATGCCCATTCACTGTTAGCATCTTTAGGTAATAATTCCTTAGGGTCCATTGTAGATTGTTTCATGCATGATGGAGGAAGTCCATGAGTGCTAGTACTAATTCCTTGTACAGTTTGATATTCATTATCAGGTTGAGAAGCTTTTGGTGCATTGCTTACAACAGGAGCACTGTTTCCGTTAGTCATTGGAGATTTAATAGCGTTGCTAATTGATCCATAATTCATTACTAGTGCTAGTAATACAACAGCGACAAAAACTCCTAAAAGATTATCAGAGACAAACTTCATTGCTTTTTCACCAAATTTCTTTAAAGAACTTGTTATGCTCATTATATAAAAGTAATGATAAAATATTTTTCTTAAATTTGCTATTATTTATGAATTTTTGCTAATTTCTTCTTCCTCTTCTTTTTTAAAATCATTATTTTTAATTATATCTTCTATAGCTTTTCCCATTAGATCATCATCATCATCAAAATTAAGAGATGGATATTCCGATTTAATTTTTTTTAATTCTAAATAAGATAATAGTGCTTGTTTTTTTGCTTCTTTTGCTTTTTCTCTAGCTTCATTATATATTTCTAAGTATACTTCATCTGGCTTTTTGAGTTGAATTGTTTCTAAATTATCTGTATTATCTAAATCTAATGTCACTTCTTGAATATCTTGTTCAATATCTAAATCCTCTTTTTTTTCTAAATTTATTGGATCTTCTTCTAAATTATCCTTCTCATTACTTAAATCAACTTCTTTTTCATTTTCTAAATTATCTTGTTTATTTATATTTGTATAAGTATTTATTTCAATTTCACTATTGTCATCAGGTTCATCATATTTAATATTCTTTTTATCATCTTCTTCATCATCTTCTTCATCATCTTCATTTTTTTCTTCGTTATCATTATGTGCTTTTAAAGAAATTTTTCTCTTGGATTTTACTTCAATATTAGGTCTTATTTGACATTTATTAAACATATTATCATTTAAAACCATAACTTGCTTTAATTGAATGAATATTTGGAAACTTTTTTGTGTAAATTTAACACCGTGTATTTGTAATATACATACCATAGAATGGTCAGGATTATATTCTTCGATTTTCAATTGTCTCTCTTGTTGATCATAAATTGTTAAATTATTAGCACTATGAGTTATTCTTGGAGACTCTGTACTTGTTTTTATTAGATTATACATTCCTGATTTATAACTTCTTATACTACTTGTCCATGCACTTTCAATATCGTCTAATTCTATTTCATCTTGAAACCATTCCTTCGATTTTCTAAAAATTAATTGTTGACAATAACTTTCTAAATTCTCAAACCATTCAATAAAAATAGTGTTATTTTTTTCAAATAACATGTCGCATGTTATTTTTTTTGCTGTTTTTACAAAACCATTTTTAGTTGTACATATTGGAGTTTGAATATAAAGTTCATTATTATCATTTAAAAGTTTTGTAAAATATGTTCCTCCTTGTAAAGTTATTGGATTTACTAAACTTAGTTTTTCAAAATCAAAATTATCATTTGGTACTAATATTTTGTAATCAACACTCATTATAGTTTATATCATATAAAAATTAAAAATAATATACGCAAACGCATTATAAATTAATAATTTTTATATTTATTAGATTATGGATACTTCTACTAAAAATATCATTTTTAATGAAATATTAGATATTCTAAAAAATGAGGATGTTAAGTCGCAAATTAAAAAAATGTTCAGACCAATAATAGATATGTTATTAGTTGATATTTATCCATATATTATGTTATCTATGTTCTTTGTAATAATTAGTTTTTTTATTATTTTAGGAAACTTTATTTTACTTTTGCGTAGTAGATTTTTATATCAAGACATTAAATGATTTTTTCTTACTATATAATATAATGGTCAAAAATACCAGAAAAAGTTTTTTCGGTGGAAGTGCATCAAGTTATGTTGCTAACACTGTTGGAGGATTATCACAACAATTATCAAAAGCATTAGGATCTACCTCAAAATCTAATACTCTTACTGGAGGTGCAAGAAGAAGAAGAAAAACACACAAGAGAAAGGGAGGTGGATACAAGAGAACTAAAAGAAGTACTCATGGAGGACCACACAAGACAAAGACAAGAAAAAGAACTGGAGGATTTTTAGGAAGTGTTATAAGTTCTGCTATTGTCCCATTTGGATTATGGGGAGCTCAAAGAAAACTTGCTCGTAGAATTGTCAAAAAATCTAAGAAATAGATTCATTAATAATTTATATTATAATTTATATAATATAAATGACTGAACAAAATGAGTTCGTTGACAATATAAAATATTGGGTAACACTTGATAATAAATTAAAACTTTTAAATGAAAAATGTAAAGAAATCAGAGAAGAAAGAAGTGAATATTCAAATAAGATAAATGAATATGTAGAAAAAAGAAACTTATTTGATAATGTTGTTGAAATTACAGGTGGAAAGATTAAATTTACTAGAAATAAATCACAATCTACTATTACCTATAAATTTTTAGAAAAATGTTTAGGAGATTTGTTTAATACAAATGAAGTAGATAGAATTATGACACACATTAAAGATTCAAGAGAATATAAATTTGAACCTGAAATAAAAAGGTATTTTACAAATAATTAAATGTATATTAAATTTATGGAGATAAAAGATAGTTTTAATTATTTTATAAATCATAAATTAATAGGAACCGATTTAGCAATACCATATTTCTATTTTATAGGGAATGACGAAATAAATGAAGATTTAGATTATCAATTATTACATGATCCAAAAACTATTTCTGATAATTTATATGAATCGTTTTTTGTGAATAATTATAAAAATCTTAGTGATAATAATAACATAAAAATAAAAAAAACCAAGAAAATTTTGGAAAACAAGAGTAAATATACAAGAAAGAAAAAAAAATAATTTAAATGAAATTTTATATATATATTTTTAAACTTATAATATATATATATGTTTACTAATTTAGAAGAATATAATTACACTACACAACAAGAAAAAGATGAAATAGCACAATTACATAATACTTTAATTAGTTTAATCGCTAGTTTTATTCCTATTTTAATAATAATTGTATTGACAGCATTACAAGTAATTACAAGTATCACAGGAGCTGTATTAGTAGTTTTTGTAATTTTAATATTATATATCTATAATTTATATTCTCATATATTTTTTACAAATAGTAATACAACAAACACAGATACTGATAGAAACGCTCAGTTACGTAGACTTCATAGACAACTTCATAGTGGACCAGGTTATGGTGACGGTTTGGGTAATACTAGAACATGTCCTAATGGATTACCAGTTTGGGAAAATTATCTAAGAAAGTATGGATTGCTATATGATGATCTAGGTAATAGACAATCTGTTCCTGATGACGGTATTAAATATATAGTAATTGAATATAATACACCAACAGGTAATGATGGAATATCATTATCAGAAATTCAGGTATGGGAATCCACAGGGACATCTTCTTCTACAGATGTCACAAATAATGATTATATTGTTAATGGTTTAACTAATATTGCACCTCAAGCAACAATTGATGTTACAACAGGGTTTATTACAAACAATGATGATAATAGTGATTTAAGTGGTAATAGACCTGATTCATGTCGAACTTTTAATTTACCAGAAGATGTTTATTATCATTCACACGGTTCTAGAGGAAGACATTCTCATATTCATAATAGACGTCAAAGAAGAAATCACATATATAATCATTATGGACCACATGGATCGAATAGAGAACCTATCGATCATGATCATTATAACGACGACCATGATCCAAGTACACACACACATAATTTTAGAAATGCAAGACCTATTTACGATTATCATTATGACGATCATGGACACGATACCTCTGTTACTCATAGAAGAGAACATCGTGCACTTTATGATCAACATATAGAAGATCATTATTTAGAAGGAATGACTAGTGGAGATAGTATTAAAACAACTTTAACAAATAATAATTTTTCCGATCAGTACTTGAATATTGTTGTTGATGCTAGTAATGAAACAATAGTACAACAAGAGACAATTAAAATGGGATTACATACATCAAAAAATCATGATGAGTTATATGTTGTCAGATTGATTACACCTACTACATTAATGAATGCGACTGTTTCTCTATTAAATGGAAATCAAGAAGTTTTATATTCAAAAAATATAAAAGAAAATGCAAATGTATATACTTTAAGACTAGGAGCTTCTGGTAATGAAAGTAATATAAATACTGCAATAGATAATTATGATAGTTCATATACACAGAAGACTTATGAAGTATGTAATATACCAAAAAATAGAAGACAATACGCTATTCAACATAGATCAAATAACCCTAATAATAATATGGATTGTACCACAGAAACATTTGTATCAACTATTAATTTAAAACCACTTACTATAAAAGCATCTCCAATTACAAGGGACTTAATTTAAATTAAAATTATATAAAAATATATTTATTATATAATTTAATGAGTAGACCTATTAAAATTATAATTAAAAATTCAACTGTAATATTTAATAAAAATAGAAAAATAATTTATCCAAATACAAAAAAACAACAAAATACTCTTAAAAAAACTAGAGAAATTTATAAAACAAAAGTTCCACAATCATTATATGAAGATGATGATGATTATCAAGAAATATTAGAGAAAATAATAAGGAATGGAGGATTGTAATTACAAAGAAAGTCTAAAAAATAAACAGTATGCTTTTGCTGTAACAGCATTTTCTTTTTTGATTGCAGTCACAGATGTATCATTATAATTATACCATTTATCATTCGCATTCTTTACATTAGCTGTATAATGACCTCCTTGTGTTACTCCACTATGATTACACACTGCATAAAGGTCATATATAGTACTTTTAGGTTTATATCCAATTATGTATTTTGATAAATCTATTTTATGAGGAACTTCAATTAAATTCTGTCTTTTAGAATTATATATATCAAATCTTTTTAAATCAACTATTAAAATTTTTGGTAATTTCCAAAAACAACACTTTTTATTTACACTCTCTTTTTTCTTTGTTTTTTCATTATACCATTTATTATCACCATCTAGTTTTTCTACTTCTGTAAAAGTATCAAAACAATCATATATATTAATATTTCTCTTTTTATTTGGTATTGGTAAATTAACTATAAAAAATGATTCTGAAGCTACACTTAATATAGATTTTTCATCAATATTTTCAGCATCTACGTTATCTTTATATATTAATGTTGCTTGAATTCCATAAAATAAATCAATAATTTCACTATATTCTTTCTCTTGTAATCTTTTGTATGAATCTAAACATTTTAAAGCAATCTTATCTTTGAAATTTTTTATCTCACCTTTTACTATTATATCAACTTCTCTTTTTAAACTATCATGAAAACAACCTAACAAAAATATTAAAAATTCACTTAAATCGTTTTGTTCATAACCTGTGAATAAATCTTGATTTTTTTTTTCTGCTACCATTTGAACACTAGATAAAAATCCTTTAGGTGCTATTATACAATTTTGGGACCACATTAACTTTCTTAATTCATTCCATTCTTTGAATAGAGTACTACTACAATTATCGTTTACATAATCTAAAACTTTTGTATTATCTAGTAGTTCGCTGAATTCGTATGTATGTGATATAGCTTGAATAGCAGAATTTAAAAAACATGTATTTCCAAGATTTACTAATCCTGTTAATCCTTTATTAGCATATTTTTTTGTTTCCATTATTATAATTTATAATAATTATTTAAACACTTTTTTCATTTTATATATACATTTATATATAATGAATGATTATTTTAATACTTATATGAGGGGTGTATCAACATCACAAAGAATTATGCAAGATATCATTACAATTTTAAATCGTCAAGAAAATACAATATATAGACTTATGAATATTCAAGAAGAAAATGAATTGATAAATTTAAGAAGAGAAAATCAAGAGTTGCTTACAACTATTCGAAATCTTAGA
>Ga0163109_10000182_pt1 | contig 51054 bp, 38 predicted proteins | sample CRUFie1St13metaG_FD_108704 | JGI IMG/M metagenome (GOLD analysis project Ga0163109, IMG submission 108704) | Marine microbial communities from the Costa Rica Dome - CRUD Field 142mm St13 metaG | ecosystem: Environmental > Aquatic > Marine > Oceanic > Photic zone | place: Costa Rica: the Eastern...
AAAGGTCTCATGTTAGGCTGAGAATCGTTAATCACCTTCGATTCGCTAGGCGTTTCCATTTCTACGTTCGCGATCAAACTTTGCGTACTTTGAGGAAGACTAGAAACATCGATTTGATCGGAGGACGATAGGACCAAAATGTCAGCAGACCACTCGTTGATCGTTTGCGATTCAGCAGGAAGTTCTTGTTCTTCCAAGAGCCCTTCGGCCCATTCTGGTTTCTTTATCGCCGTTTCATCAGCAACCGTTGATTCTCCAATAGCACGAGCACCGTCTTCCTCATGACTCGACGAAACAGCGCTGAGCTCAATAGGTATCGTCGCATTGCCTGCATCAATATCGGTCAAATTACTCTTCGCGCGTTTGTGCTTGAGGCTCTCCGAGACGGTTCGCGTGCTAACTCGTTCGGTCTGGTCACCAGCGGCCAGCGGCTGACTATTCGTAGGAAGTTTCGAGGCCGTTGTCTCATCAATGTCCTTTGAATTTTCAGTGGCGGGAACGGCATTAGATTCTGTCGGTGCAATCCCATCCTTATCTGTCTTGACCCGGTTATCTGTCATTGCTCAGGCTTATAAAGATTGACACGAACCCGATTAATTATCGACCAAAGCGTCTCAAAGTCATCAATACTGAAGCCATCAAATGTTTCATCGAGCATTTGATTAGAAACTCGAATGAACTTCGGGAGCGCATCATAGGCTTTCGGCGTTGGCTTCAAGTGCCACATGCGAGCATCTTTTACATTGCGCAGTCGGTCCACCCAACCGGCAGATGTCAGCGCCTTCACAAAACGCGCAATCGTTACCTCAGAAACGCCTAAGATTTCTGCGACCTGACTGGCTGTAAGGGCTTGCTTGGCCTGAAACAACACCATCAACACATTCGCCTGCGCGGAGGTTATATCGTGGAGGCCCTGCTCCGCGAGATTCACCGACACTTTTCTCTCGTTTTCCCTCAAAATGCGGGTCAACATCAGCACGATTTCCGCCTGACGTTTTCGCAGTTCAAGAGAGGGTGACGACGGGGCCGATACATCTAAATTTTTGCGAGTTGTCTTCATTGGGGTTGATTCTTGAGTCAATCCTTAGCATGCTAAGTATATTCAAACAATATTGGAGGAAAATTCTGTGTCAACAGCCTATATTTATGACGCCATTCGCACGCCGCGTGGCAAAGGCAAGGAATCGGGAGCACTCTATCCTGTTCGGCCCATGGACTTGCTCAGCGGAGTCCTTTCAAAACTCAGCGAGAAAAACGATCTGGATACCAGCCACGTTGAAGACGTCGTGATCGGATGTGTCACCCAAACCGGAGAACAAGGTACCTGCATTGCTCGCTTTGCCGCCCTCGCCGCTGGATATCACGAGAACGCTTCGGGTGTGACCCTAAATAGGTTCTGCGGTTCAGGATTAGAAGCCGTCAACCATGCGGCGGCGATGGTCGCATCAGGTTTCAACGACCTCGTGGTGGCCGGGGGCGTCGAAAGTATGTCTCGAGTTAAAATGGGCTCTGACGGCGGAGCAATGTTTGATCCTAAGACCCAATGGTCAGTCGGATCTGTCCCGCAAGGCATCAGTGGAGACCTTCTTGCAACCCTACGAGGCTTCACTCGGAATGATGCTGACCAGTTCGCACTTGAAAGTCAGAAGCGTGCAGAACTTGCGCAAAGGGAAAATAAGTTTACGAGCATAGTCCCGGTCCACGACGACAACGGACTTCTGATTCTAGATAAAGACGAACACCCTCGAGCAGGAACAACGATTGAAGCGCTATCCAGCCTTCAGCCATCGTTTGAGTTTTTTGGAACTCAATTCGGACTCGATGAGCTCACGAAAGAGAGATATCCTCACCTTGAAAAAGTAAACCATATACACACTCCTGGAAACTCATCCGGGATTGTCGATGGCGCAGCTGCCGTCCTCGTCGCGAGTGAAGCAAAAGGTAAAGAACTTGGGCTGAAACCTCGCGCGAAAATTCGCAGTGTTGCATTGGCCGGCGATGACCCGATTGTGATGCTAAGTGGGCCGTTACCTGCAACCCGCAGAGCTTTGGAAAAGGCGAATATGAACATCGATGATATCGACCTATTCGAAGTCAACGAAGCCTTTGCGTCCGTTCCACTCATGTTCATGCAAGAATTTGGAGTAGACCACTCAAAGATAAACGTTAACGGTGGTTCCATCGCTCTTGGTCACCCTCTTGGTGCAACGGGTGCTATGTTACTTGGTACTCTTATAGACGCTTTAGAAGAACACGACTTACAAACAGGACTCGTCACTCTATGTATCGGTGGCGGTATGGGCATCGCAACAATAGTGGAGAGAGTATGAGCACGGAACAAAAAAACACTGCCGTAGAAATGAGCTTCAATGCAGATAACAACATCGCGACTTTGACGCTTAAGATGGAAGGCAGAGCTAATAAAATTAATGAAGACTTTGGAACGGGTCTTTTGGAAGCAGTGGAATGGGCTCACTCGCTAGATAATCTCGAAGGAATTATCATTACGAGTGGCCACAAAGATTTTTGCGTCGGTGCGGACATTGACAGTATGTTCGTCGAACGAAACGCGGCAAAAGTTCTTGAGAGTACAACGAAACTAAATGCGCTTTTCAATAAAATCGAAACATCAAAACAGCCCGTGGTCGTCGCTCTCAATGGCTCTGCACTTGGAGGCGGATTTGAGCTGGCGTTGGCCTGTCACCGTCGAATTGCGCTCGACAACCCAACATCAAAATTTGGTCTCCCAGAGGTCACCCTTGGCTTGATCCCCGGAGCAGGAGGTACTCAGAGGCTACCTCGTCTCGTAGGTATACAGACCGCGCTTGATTTTATTCTCCAGGGTAAAATGGTTCGACCCTCGAAAGCTCTTCAGGCAAAACTGATTGACGAATTAGCTGAATCCAAAGATCAGCTCATTGAAAAATCTATTGCTTGGATTAAGAGCAACAAACGCTTCAAGCAGCCTTGGCTGAAGTCGGATTACTCATGGCCTACTCCCCAACCGGGCAGCGAAGATGCAAGGAACATGATCTTGGCGGCCTGCGGAATGCTTTACAAGAAAACTGCTGGTTGCTACCCCGCACATGAGGCCGCTACCTGCGCAGTGCAAGAAGGCTCATTACTTCGATTTGATCGGGCACTAGAGGTCGAAGGTCGCTATTTTGCTGGGCTCGCTGTTTCCGACCAAGCGAAAGACATGATTCGTACCATTTGGTATCATCGTACTGCCGCCGAAAAACACGAAGGTCTACCCACAGCAGAGAATGACGAGATCGAAAAAATAGGTATTCTTGGAGCAGGAATGATGGGCGCAGGACTTGCCTTCATTTGCGCCCAAGCCGGCTATTCCGTCGTACTTAAGGACATTAACGATGACGCGCTGGAAAAAGGCATGGAGCATTGCCGTAGTCAGCTCAAGAAGATGAAATGGCTTTCCGATGAAGAAAAAAACACGATCATTGGGAGAATTAATCCAAGCCTTGATCTAGCTGCACTAGAAGAATGTGACCTCATCGTTGAAGCTGTTATCGAGAACCTAAAAGTAAAACATGCGGTTATCACAGAAACGGAAGGAGTGCTGTCAGACCGCGGTATTTGGGCTTCAAACACTTCCGCTCTTCCGATAAACGACCTGGCAACCGCCTCGAAAATCAAGGACAAATTTATCGGATTACATTTCTTCTCTCCCGTAGAAAAAATGCCGCTCATTGAAATTATCTTAGGAAAAGAAACCAGCCAAGAAACACTTGGACGAGTGCTCGCTTTCTCTAAGAAAATTAAGAAGACCCCTATCGTCGTCAACGATGGCTATGGATTCTACACAACGCGAGTATTCTCCGCCTACATTATGGAAGCGGCACAACTCGTTGCTGAGGGCCACGACCCTGTGCTCGTAGAATGGGCTGCTAAATCTGCTGGTATGGTTGTTCCTCCTTTACAAGTGTTTGATGAAGTCACTCTGACTCTCGCTCGCCACGGGCTTGAGCAAGCAAAGGACTACATGAAACATTCTCAAGATCTAGAAGCGATCAGTCTCATTCAAAAAATGGTGGATGTGCACGAGCGGAACGGAAAATCATCAGGCAAAGGATTTTACGAGTATAAAAACGGTAAACGAACAGGATTTTGGAAGGGCCTGAGTGACTTGGTTAACAAACCGAGACCCGATAACTCGTCGGTAGCGCTCATCACCGAAAGACTCATGCTTGCTCAATGTGTTGAGGTCGTTCGCAGTCTCGAGGAAGGAGTCTTGCGAAATCACCGAGATGCAGAAGTCGGCGCATTGCTCGGAATCGGTTTCGCGCCTAATCGGGGCGGACCACTGGCTTACCTAGACCGACTGACCGCTTCGAAAGCAGTGGCGGACCTAAGCCGGCTGCATGAGACCTATGGCGAAAGATTCAAAGTGCCCAAGTTACTCAAACAAATGGCCGCAAAGGGCGAGACTTTTTTTGAAACCTAGCTCTTACGAGGAAGCTGGCCCTCGCCAGACTCCTTCGACCCACAATGGACTGGGGATAAACGTGAGAACTAAGATGACTAGGCATGCAAAGGCAAGCCAGTAACGCCCTTGCGACAAACTATCCTCTTCATTTCTCACCGGCGGATGTTGCAGCCCTGTAAACCTTCCAAAAATAGCCCAAATTAAGAAAACGTGACTAAACCACGGCATCAAGATCGTCGAATCCTCTAAATAAGAAATCGAGAAAAAAGAATCAACCTCAAAGCCTAGAGCTTGAGTAATGCTCCAAAGCATACTCGGCAAATGAACTCCTAACCCCATGAAACCCAAAATAATTAGGAACTGAAAAACTCTGCGAGACCTCGCGAATGCTTTTTTCGGGTTCAGCGCATGCAGAATATGGCCGCCATCGAGTTGTCCCATAGGAAGTAAATTTATGGCTGTCACTAAGAAGCCGCCCCACGCTCCTATCCACACCGGATGTGCCAGGAGCGTTTCATTTGCGGCTAATTCTGGACGAAGAATTTTGACAAAAAATGCACTAAGAAGTGAATCCCCCATGAAAGTCAGCGCCCCATCTTGCGTCAAAACGGTTGTCGATGAAAGCGAAACACCCAAGGCCATAGCGAACACTGCGACAACAAAGCCCGCTATTGGTCCAGCGACGCCAATGTCCATCAGCTGATTTCTGTCCGCAGAATCTGTCTCCATGGTGATTACAGCTCCCATTGTTCCGAGCGGCGGAAGTGGAAGAGGAATGAAGTAAGGTAGAGATGCAGGTATATTATGATAGCGAGCGGCAGTGTAATGTCCCATTTCGTGCGCCACCAAGATAGAAAGCAGAGTGACGCTGAACATCCAGCCCCCTGTCCAAACAGTAGAAAAAACCGTCAACACGAACAGAAACAATGGCCGAATCATGAGAATCGTTTATTATGGCTAGTTTGTTCCATCAGATGTGCCGACTGTCGGCGCTTTCTCAACTGGCGGAGGAGCTTCGACAATACGAGAATTCTTGATCTTCAATATGTGGATCGACTTTTGCGCATCTTGTCCCGCTCGAAAAGACGTTTTACCCGTTGCTCCGTTGAAATTATCAACGCGGCGTAAGGCTTCACGCATCGCATTCCGCGTAGGTGGTTTTTGTTTTTCAACCAATTGCCTCACAATAGTAACTGCATCGAAAAATAAGGCATCTTGCAGCATTGGTGTCCGTTGAAAATTCTTCCTGAAGCTTGAAACCAATTTTACAGTCGGCGCTTCATTAGACTGAGGGAAGAAACCATCGGGAAAATGGGCATTTTCTACGTATCGCTCAGCTTTCTTAGGAAGCACTGGGTTGTTCCATCCACTTGTACCAAGCAACGTGATCGGACGAACTTTTCGACCTAAAGTCTTTTCAATTTTATCTAGCTTCCTAGGGCTTTGCTCTACGATGATATCTTCAGACGCTAATGCTGGCGCCACGAGCACGAGCGTACTCGGATAGTCAGGAATGAATAGTGCATCAAAATCAACGATGGGAGGAAGATCAGATTTTACTTTACGAATACAACGCTGCACTCGGTATGGGTCGGGCTGCTTTTTGCACTCCTTCACCGCCTCTTTATAGTCTCTTCTTATCTTTAATCGAGCGCGGCCCACTAGCCTCTTGACTGGCCATGTGAAGGTCGTATCATCAGAACCGTAAGACTCAACTCCTCTGATCTCTCCTCCTTTTTCAATTATACGATCCCAAAACAAATGAATGAAAGTTTCGCCGTAGGGGTGACGGGGATAAAGGAGTGCAAATTTCTTCAGGCCAAGAACGTCCATCGCATAATCTACAATACCGGTAATTTGAGCTTGGTTAGTAAGCCCTGAGCGAAATACGTATGGGCCAATATCAGTGATTTTAGGTATCGAACTCAGTGATAAAAAGGGAACACCGAGTTCTTGTGCCTTATGCGCTGCTGATTCAGACTCGACTCTAAATAACCCTCCGATTACGGCGATTGCGCCATCAATCAAGACAAAATCCTCGATGGCTTTCGCAGCAGCATCCGCATTACCTTTGGAGTCGCGAAAGACGATATTGATAGAAGGCGGAGCATCTTTCCCTTTACCAGAGGACTCAAACTCTCCTGCCGCTAGGCGAACAGCTTGACTGACGTTCTTACCGTATCGCTTCAGTCGACCAGACATCGGTACGAGAACACCAATGGTTATTGGGTTTACTTTGCTACGGGCTGCAATAAGCTGCAGCAAATGCTTTGCTTCATCAACAGAACTTGCAGTTGGCCAGATTTGTATCGCCCGAGAAAGAGTTTCTTGCGCGTTGGCAAAGTCTTTAAGGTTATAGAGAATTCGACCGAGCTTGAATGTAAGAAGATCAACCGGGAACTCGGTAGAGTCAAATTCCTCAAGAAGAACTCGAACTTCTTGGTCGGAAATTTTCGATTCTATAATTTCCGTAATCTGCTTTCGAAACTTGGCATTCTCGGAACTATCCGAAGAAGATTTCAACGCACTAACAAGCCACTTCACAGCACCGGAAAAATCACTGACCTCTATTGCCTTCTTACTCGCGTCGATTGCAATCTTGAGCTTTTCTTGATCATTTTCGGCATCTTCAAAAAGAGTACTGGCCTGGGTAGATCGGCATGAATTGAGACTTCTTTTCGCCGCCAAGTGCTGAGGATGTTCCGGGTAATTGTCTACGAGCTTTTCAAGGTAGATGGCCCCGCTTTCACACCCGCTTTGTCGAAAATAGATATCACCTAGAGCAGCCAGAGCATCAGCGTAGCGAGGCGATGCCGGAAAAGAGTCAATGATTTGTTGATATCGAGTCTTCGCAGTTGCCCAATCAGCTTTATTTTGAGCCTCTTGAGCACCTCGATACAGCTCTTCCGCACCCTCATTGCCGCTCAACTGATTAGGACGATCAGTCCCAGTACTGGTGACTGCCGTCGGTAGACATGCCACACTCGATAGAGTTTGAGCGGTAGCTAGAATAAATAATCCTGTATACAATTTCTTCACTGAAACGCTGTAAGAAGATAACTTCTTCCGAAATAACGCAAGCCTCACCCTCAGTTCTTGCAGAAGAATCCATACTAATCAGGGACATCCCTGAATCTTACTGCATGTGATGCTTTGCATCGCTAAAAATTTGAGATTTATGAGTCACTTAGACGTACAATCTTACTCAGATGCGAGACCCGTACACAGTTTTACAGGTGTCCGCGAACGCGGATACTGACGAAATTAAACGCGCCTATCGTAATCTTGCTCGCAGACTACACCCAGACAAAGCTGGATCCACACCAGAAGCTGAAGACGCTTTCCTTGAGCTCAAAGATGCTTACGATATTCTGTCCGACCCTCAAAAACGACGGCAATACGACTTTGACCCCGACTCATTACTGGAAGAAGAGCAGTATGCGGAAAAAAGACGCGCTCACCTAAAGCGACGGCGAAACCGAATTAAGCGCCTCTACGACCACTGATCCTGATACAGTGGCTAGGTGAATCGACGAAACACATATTTTGCTACCATTGCGGTGATCTCAGTCCTCACTTCGGGCTGTTTTCCAGAATATGACCCTCCACCAGAGTTAGACTTCATAAATGTTGACCAAGGACTTTTTGATCCCTCCTTGGGCCCCCTCGAAATTGGACTCAGCGAACCAATCATACTCAAGACACTCAGCGTAAGTTTATACCTTGGGCGCACGGATGAAGATTTTCGCCTGTGCTTTCCTGATACGGACGGGAATCTCAAGCCTGGATGTACAGAGGAAGCAGTGGTCGTCATGGGACCATGCAGCGCCAACCCAGCGAACGCGAGTAGAGAACTAGAAGAATCAAATGGCCTATCCTTCTTATGCGAAGGCGGGAAGATTATCGTCGATGAGACTAAACGACGTGTGACTATAGAAACAGATTCAAGCCTTGCTCCGTTCGAAACGTACCGAGTTGTCATCGCAAGTGGCCTTTCTGATGAGGTTGGTCGAACGAGAAAAGTACCGATAGAAGAAACTTTTCAGGTTAAGAGTAATATCCCTTGCCAACCAACTTCTTTTTCTTCGGGATTTTATTTTTCAACCTTCGACATCGAAGCTCCTGCGCGAGGGCAGTTTCATTTCCTATTTTGGATAGAAGTAAATTCAGAAACTGGCCAAACCAAACTTTATGGAAGTCGGTTGCGTCCCAAAGATAACGTTGACTCAGCTTTGAATCGAACTATCTCAGACTGGAACGTCGACCGAGATCCTGCAACAGGCTCTGATATTTTTGCGACAGGCCAAACCGCTGAGCTTGGGCAAGAATCTGTGTTCTCTGTATTTCCTTTCACGCTCAGCGTAAATCAACCTAGAATTCTTGCTTCAAGTGTAGAACTCAGTGGGCAAACCAGCCTTATGTCGACAGACACTTCTTCTAGCTCTGTGAAAGTTATAAATGGTCGACTTACAAGTCCTCAGATTTTTCTCGGTGACGGGGCAGCACAATCCGACCTGGGGTCAGGATATGGAAGTGCAACGATGATCGAAATTCCACCAAATGAAGCCCCAACTTTGAGCGAGGGATTGCCAAGCTCAGTCTCCGTTGAGGAAGTTCAGGCCGGATTCGGTCCATGCGGCGACTGAAAAAGCTAGGCCGTTTCAGACCGTTCTGATTTGAACGAAATTCTCTTACAATCCTTTGCAATAACAACATTAGGATGGATCTTAGAGGCTTCTTCGTAGAATGGCTGGAGCGAAGTATATCGCTGTGAAAAATGAGTCAGGACAAGCAAGTTAGCGTTGGCCTCTTTAGCCACCGTTGCCGCTTCTGCTGCCGTCATATGGCCATTTTTCGTCGCATCGTACTGTTCCGAAGATAAATAAGTTGAATCACAGATGACCATGTCTGCGTCTTGCGCCAAATGAATGGCATTTTCGCAAAACTTCGTATCCATGATGAAGGCGACCGCTTGACCTTTACGAGGCACGCTGAAGTCCTCAGCTCGAAACTCTTTGCCGTCTTTTAACAGTATGCCGTTTTTCTGAAGATCTCCAATCTCTTTACCTTTGATTCCGGCCTCACGTAGCTTTTCAGGAATCATTGTATAACTATCGGTTTCTTGAATGCGGTAACCGAACGTTTCTACCCCATGTTGTAAGCGAAGTGCCTTCATCCTAAATCGCTTATCTTCAAAGATGATACCTTCGTCTTTCACTGGACGCGGTACTATTTTTGATACGTCGTGATAAATCGATGCATGCCTCAAGCGTTTAAAGAACACATCACCTGAGGCAGGGTAATGAACAGGAATTTCGTGCGGAACTCTATCCAGAGAAATCCTTTGCGACATTCCGGCGAGACCTAAGCAGTGGTCGCCATGAAAGTGAGTAATAAATATTCGAGTAATCGAGGTAGCCGTTACATCAGCAAAGATCATCTGCCTTTGCGTACCTTCACCCGGATCGAATAAAAATCCTTGTTCATCCCAACGAAGCAAGTATGCATTGTGATTACGGTATCGAGTCGGAACCTGACTAGAGGTGCCTAATACTACAAGTTCTCTATTTGACATCTAGAAAGCCGTGTCCATGACTTCGAATGAATCCCTAACCCGTCGGTTTCAGTACCCATGGGTAGGTAACAATTACAATTCCTCCGCCTTTCGGTTTTGGAAATAACCAAGTCCGGATCTTCCGCATCATACAACGTTCGACTTGAACATTACCCATGGTGCTCTCCATGACCTTAGTACTCCGCACGCGACCTTGAGCTGTAATCACCCATTCAATCCGGACCTTGCCGTTGAGGCCAGGGCTTACTTGTAATTGTCGCTCGTAGCAATAGCGGATTTGACTGATGTGCCGCTTAATGACGCGTCTGATAAGTTCTTTATCCAGAGAACCCCGAATAACTGGCGTACCCTGAGAGATAACAACCTCTCTCTCTACTTTTTCTCCTAAAGCCGTAGCGCCATCACCGTAACCGCCATCGCCACCGCCGCCAAAGCCTGCTGTTCCGATCGCGCCAAGGCCCACAGAGGTCATTGATAAACCGCCACCGCCTGGTCCTTTACCGCGTGCTCCGAGTCCGCCGTTTCCTGCCGCATCGCCGACATTTCGACCACGTATGTTACCCATTGCAGCTCGAAGATCACCTCCGAGACCGCCGCTACCAAAAATTTTTCCTCGCGCTCCGCCACCTTTTCCGAATCCTAAAATGTTATCAAGAACACTTCGAGCGACTTCTTTATCGTCAGGCTTACCTTTGGCTGCCATACGGCCTTCTTTATTTTTACTTTTGCGACTCCCGGCTTTACCTTCTACACCTTTCGCTCGGGCAGATTTCGGTCCGCTATTGAGATCCTTGAGCAACGAGCGCTTTTCCTGCTTCTGTTTTTCTTCGATGAATGCAGTGTGAATAAAACGACTAGGATTCTTATAGAGTTGTTCTTCTAACTCAACCGTGACCTTTGGCGTCGCAAGAAACGACGCGATCATCAGCGCATGCAGAAAAAATGCGAGAACAAAGATATTTAGAAACGCATAGTTCGCTGTCTCAAAAAACCCAGGCGCGACGAATAACGTTTTACGAATGTACCGTAACTGAACCGTTAATCCGCCATGCTGCAAATATATCGTGTCTTCGGCCAGCAAAGGCACGGACCATACTTCGGGGAGTTTCGCGGGGCCACCCCGCGCCTTCATGTCTTCGATAGAAAGTACGGATCCATCAGCTCGTTCAAGATGACCGGTAAAAGAACTATGAATATTGACCAGGTAGTCAGTCCCGGCACTTCCTGAACGAACAGCAATAGGAAACGCCCGGTCCGGTAAAGTCTTCGCTGGTACATCAATATCGCATCCAACGTATCGTGTGAAAGGTCCCCAGCCGGCGGTACGAGCTTTGTCGCCCATAGTCACAATATTTTGGTCCGTAAAGTTAAGTGTCTCCAGAACCGACCCATGCCAAATTAACTTGATTTCAAGGACTCGTTCCTTTGGAGGAACACTTTCACTCGCCAAATTATTCGGCGCACTTCCCCAAGCGCCGTATTGAGAACCAGGGGGAAGAGACCAAGAGCCGGACATTGAATGACCTTGAGCCAATCCCATAATTGCGTCGTGATTGGCCTGCGGATGAGAATCCATCCCCAAGGGAGGAGCCGAGAAACTATCGGGATTGAGTGTAACTTCACCTGTTCGAAAGTCGTGAGCGTTGCTCTCAGAACTTATAGGTGCCGACGAATTTGACAATGTCGCGCTCGTGACATCTGCAGCGAGACTTGGATTTCCCTGCGGAGGAGAACTTGCCGGGTCAATCAGCCCTTTTTGTCCTTCCCCGTAAAATGCATCAATTCTAAGAGGCTCCTGCGACTCCAGAGAAAGCTCGGCACCAGGCAGAACGGACTGGTGAACAAGTTCAACTATCAACAACGAATCGCCGAGGAGAATTTCATCACCAGACTGCAGTGGATGCTTCGAAACACGCTGTCCGTTGACGATAGAACCTTCGGTTGAACCCATATCGATGAGCGAATAGTTGCCACCCGAATCGGGTTCTATACATGCGTGAATTCGCGCCACTTTCGGATCTGTGACGCGAATATGAGCAGAGGCAAGGCGTCCTATTTTGACGATTTCTCTGTTAAACTCATGTTCGGACACAAGTTCATTTCCTGAAAAAAGTTTTACTCTGAGAGAGATACTCATTGATTACATACTCGAAATAGACCGGAGAATTTTATCTCGAAAGTTGTCCCGAATGCGAATCAGATTCGAATGCCGCAGTCTTTTTCGGCTTTCAATGTATTCACCGTCTGGCAATTGAAGGTCCCCCGAGATCGTATCTTCACCAAAATTTACCACCGTTTCTTTTTTATAAATAACCTCAGGATCTGTCAGGCTCTCGACATCACTTGGCGTCGCATCTTGGGCCCACACCGTTCCGGTAGCCATTCCGATAGCAAAAATCACGACCGTGATCTGTAATGATCTCAAAATTGAATATTTTCCAACCGTCATCATAGTACTCTTGAACGTTTCCAATCAGCATTGGATTCATGCTCAATGGAATTTTCTAACTGCGCCTTGTTCTTAGCTGATTATGAAAAGTTTCTCATCTCCGCGACCAGGATTCCATCCCTCAAGTGACGTGTTATTCGAGGTTATGAACTACATTTACTTACCAGTAGTACACCTGTCGTGTGTCATGGATCTCACACTGAGGCATTATAACCACACCTAATTACATGAAATTATTTAGTTTTTTACGCAACCATCAAGATTTAGAAACGATAAGTATATTGTCTGGACAAGGCCTCTTAAAAATTGATGGCCAAGTTCAGGTGCAGTGAGATGTCGAAGCTCAAATCACCACTTTTGGTTACGCGTAGGGGGCTTTACGCAGCCATTAGGGTTTGGATGAAGATCCAAGATTCGAATCGACAGACCACAGAACGCACGCCGAAACATTTGGGGAGGAGACACGTTTCGGCGTGATTTCGCTCAATCCCTGTTTTAGAAACCTATTTCATCGCTCTCTCTTATAGGTTTCTGCTTCTCCCCAAATTCTAATTTTGCAAAGACAGGTCTGTTCAGCGGCGACTCGTTGAGTCGGACTCGAGCGCTTTCCTTTGCTCAATTTCTTGAATCCAACTGAAGACCTCAGCATTTTGAGAAGGTTTTGCCAAGTCGATATATTTTCGAAGGCTGGCCTCGGCAGCAGCTAAATTATCGAGGTTTTTTAAATATAGGACACCAAGATTGAAATGAACCTCCGGTACTAATCCGGATGAAAGACTGAGAGCTTTTTGATAAGCCCTCTTCGCTTCTTCAAATTTACCCATTCCCTTTAGCGCCACACCCAAATTGATACGTGCTTCTACATTGCTTGGGTTCATCCGACACACGGTTTCATAGCTCTCTACCGCTCTCGCGAAATTTTTATACTCCATAGATATTTCGGCTATTCTGAACCACGCCTCTAGATGACTTTGAGGATCTAATCGAACGGCCTCTGAGAACTCGAACAAGGCGGATGCTTTATCTTTCTCTTTCAAAAAAATCAGGCCGGTCGCAAAATGGAGGCAGGCTCGTTTTGGTCCTTCGCTCAGCTTGAATGCCTGAGCACGTAACAAACGAACTCGGTGTCCTTCATTCGATTCAGCGGCCGCCAAAGCCAAAATACAATAACCATCAAGATTTTTCGGATCAACTGCAAGAGCCGCCTGACTAAGTTGTATAGCTTCTTCCGTTCTTCCAGAGGCCAGTAGACTTCTTCCCAGCGCAAGTCTTGCTGTCGCAGCGTCTGGATCTATCTCTATCAATTCACGTAAAATCATTATCGCTTGTCTGCGATCACCAGCTCGCAAGACCACTCCGGCTAAGTTTTCTCGGGCGGCACTTAGATTTGGATTAATCGCTAGCGCGCTACGGTATGCTTTCTCCGCTCCAGGATCATCCCCGAGACGCTCTTTAGCTACACCGAGGTTATATCTCAACTCTGCAACTGTTTTATATTTATCGGATAGAGTCTCAAGTTGCAGAACTACAGATGCCCAATCGACTTGACCCGCTTTTTCTTCCTTTGCAATTTTGCTGCGAAGTTTCTGCATGGCTTTTTCGGTCGCCTGCTGAGGTGATTTTTGAGCAGACCCACTTTCACTGGACGATCCATCGATATCAATACCTTGATTAGATGTATTTGTTGCGGCACAGCCAAAATTGATTACGGACCAAATAGAAACGATTAGAAATAGGACGTATCTGCTCTTCATTACTGACTCACTCCATCGTTCAAAATCACCGGAGAGGACTCCTTCGAGTTGGTACTAAAGATAAATGGCCGAGCTTCGATAACTAAAGGCTGCTTTTTTGCATCGAAGGTCACCTGCTGCTCCTCTATCTTGGGATAAGCAACTGGATCGATATCTTCAAGCGCCTTTACACAATTTCGAGATTCACTGGTAAAAACACCAAGCTCATTCGATTTAGTTACACAGGTTACGTAGGCCTGATAGGCTGACTCTCGCGCATTACTCATCTTTTCCTGAAGCCCTTCTTTAAAGAAAGTGCACTGTTCTTCCGTCAACGAACGAGGACAAGGAACTTGAAGCAAAGTATTCACAAAGTTGTCCCAAGTACTCGCTATCTTCGACAATGAAGCAATTGTTGCAGTTGCCTGCTTATATTGCGTAACAACCCTTCCGTACGATGCAATCAATCGATCTCGCTTCTCAGCCTTGTCTTGCATTGATTGCTGGAATTTTTTGGGTCTCTTTAGATTAAGAGGCTTCAGGCGTTGACGTGCATACTTGGCGAAATCTTTATTCGTTCGAAAAACCGCTATCTGTGATGCGTAGTCAGCAGCCTGCGCGGGAACCGTCCTTTTTCTTCTCGTGCGATTCGTATAAGCAGCAAGCAATTGATTCTCTGCTTTTTCGGCTCTCTTAATGACCCTCAATTTTCGGTAAATCACAGACTGTCGCCATAACGCGTCGAAATAACGATCGTCGGTCGGGAAGAACTTCGTGAATTTCTCATAATGCACAGCAGCCTGCCTCACTCGATTCGCTCGCTCGTAATCTTTGGCGATAGAGAAGTAAATATCGGCTGATTCTGATTTACCGCCTTTAGCTTTACCGAATAATTTCAAATATCTCTCTCTGAGTTTTGCCGCAGATTGAACATCTCCTATACCTGCGTAAAAGACGGCCGCGTTATACAATGCATCTCGAGCTCGTTTATCTTTGGGGTATTTAATAGCAAACGCTGAGAATTGATTGGCCGCTTCAGCATACTTTGCCTGACCCTCGAAAGACGAAGCGGCATAATATGCGACATCCGCGCGTAACGGAGAATCTGGATAACCAGTCAGTAATCTTTCTCGAATTTTGTCCGCTCTTGCTTTATCTCCGAGAGAGTCCCAAACGACAGATGCGTTGAAAAGCGCCTTATCCGCGTTCTCACTGGTCGGGAACTCTCGCTGAAACGATTCATAAGCTTCCGCAATAGGACGAAGAGAGGTTTTCTGAGCCTGAATTTTTTCTTGTTCTTCCGTGATAAATTTGAATTTAACGTGTTGACCGAACTTCACTAAATCTTTCTTTAGCTTGTCCCGCCCTTCCAACAAAGCAGGCATCTTTAGGTACCGCGACGCAGATTCGTAGAGCGATTGCCAATCTTCCTTGATATTGTAAATATCAATCACAAGATTTGCAGCAAACTCTGATTCTTCGGCCGTGGGATAATCTGAGACAATTCGGTCAAATCGCCTTAGCGCTTCTTCAAAATGACCATGCTGATAATAAATTTTTGCGGCTTTAAAACTAATTTTGACAATGTCTTTCCCGTCTAAACCAGAAACGAATTGGACGTACCGATCGCATGCTTCGACCAGTTTTATTCGCTCAGGATGAATATCTAGCCTTTGCTTAGTAGGCTTTACTTTTCTCAAGCGAAGATCACGTAAATGTTCTTCAGCCGCAATAATCCCATCACGGGCGGCCGCAACAAGATGCTTCCCTTTTGGGTTTGCAAGTACGGTCAATTTATAAGCTTCAGCTGCTTCTCTAAATTTCTCCAAACGGTAAAAAAGGTCCGCCATTTGGAAGCGAAGCTCGTAAGCGAGCTTCGCCTTAGGAAACAGTTTCAAGTACTCACGATACATATCCAGAGCTTGAGCAGCGGTTTCTCTCTGTTTTGTTTTGACGGATTCTCGGTTCCAAGTTTGTGCAAGCTTTCTAATATTATTTTCAGCGTCCCGACGCGCCTCTTGTAGCGCTGATTTAATTTTTTTTCGTTCCTTACCTAACGCGCCCTCTTTTTCTCGAATTGACAGCTTTTCATATAATTTCGTCAGCGTCCGAACTTCTTCAATAACCTGACGTTTATCTCCCCGCCGAGATGCTAAATCGACAAGGATGCTTTGGAAATAGGCATTGCGAAAACTGGTTGGCTGAAGAGCTATGATTTGTCGATAAGTAGACGCCGCATATTTAAACTTACCCTGGACTCGCCATTCATCGCCAAGTTTCTCCATTAGCTTGAGACATTTCTCATTAGTGCAATCCTCGACGTTCGCAATTTCCATGAGCACGATCTTCGCACGCCTTGCGTTACCAACATGAGCGTATGTTTTGACATAATCTTTTTCAGCTTCGCGCGCCAAAGATATCTTATTCTCGCCGCTAAGCTCATCAGCCATCTGCGAATAAAATACTGTCGCTTGAAATTTTTTGAGAGACTTCTCCCAGTCACCAAGATTGTAATAACACCAAGCCTGCTTGTATAGAGCAAAGCCATAAGCTTTAGAACGTTTGTCGGATGCCGCAATTTCGTAGCTTTTCAAAGCTTGTTCGAGCGCTCCACGCGCAAAATAATATTCTCCGAAAGCAAGCCAAGCATCTGCGACCAATGGAGAATCTTCATATTCTCTAATCAAATCTCGGTAGACATCGATAGCGTCATCTTGTTTTCCGCGACTCCAATAATTTTGACCCAGCGCAAAAAGTACTTCCGGGATTCGGGGATATGTTGGAAATTTCTCTCGAATTTCTTCGTAAATTTGAGTTGCTCTTCTAGACCAGAGTTTTGCTTCTTTTTCGTACACACTCTTTTGAGTCTTAAGCCGTTCTTTCTCATCAGGCGACTCAGTACTGTAGATCTCGTCGTCTGTTTCCTGACTTCGAAAAAAGAAGAATTGAGACTTTTCGAAATACAAATCTGCCAAGCGAAACTTGATTTTTGGTATCTCTTCAAGCTCAGTTCCCAATCTTAGCAGCTTCTCTAAGCCTTCAATTTGCTTTTCTCTCGCATCAGCAACGCGGAACTCAACTTTTCGACGAAACTGTTCGTACTGAAGTACAGGTCCGGAGGACTTTTGGGCTGTCGATGTCTGAGCCAGAGGGCCGGAGGGAGAGAGGAGCAAAAAGACTGTCGCCAGTAAGGTCTGCATGCTCCTGCCCGAATATTTAAAATTTCCAATCATAATAAAATTTCCCGAGGGAAGCTGCTACTCACGCAACCTAACGTGTTCAACGACAGCTTTTCCCCAAAGTCAGTTGATAGGTTCCCAATTCGTCGCGCCAATATTCATCTTCAAAAGGCCAGACGACTTTCTCTTCATCTGTCCATTCCACAACGTCTTTATCTCGATTTTTTGTTATCGAATCTGATTGAGACAAGCTGGCTTCCATCTTTGCTTGTTCAGACGCCGCCGTTTCGATGTTGATACGGATGGCGTCTCTTACAAGTTTCTTGATTTGTGACGCCTCGGTTTCCAATCGAGCCTTTGCGGCTTTGCCTGCCTCATTAAGCAACGTTTTCGAAATTTTTCGTACCTGTTTCCTCACATGCTCAGCGAGCTCAGGATATGTCTTTTCGATATCTGTGAGTATCTCGGCTTTCTCTTCCGATTTCACCTCCCGATATGAAGCATCAAGTTTGGATAGCCGTGAGTCATCAAGTGCCAAAGATAAAATTTTGGTTAGTGTCTGCGCTTTCGCTTTATCTTTTTCTGACGCTAAACCTTCTCGTAGGTTTGCTAAGATTCCATAATATTCACCCGCTGACTTATCTTCTACCAAAAGGGTTTGCAGTTCTTGAAGGACGGGTTCGTAATCTTTCAGGAATTTCGCGAGAATGTCTTGAGCATCTCGATAACGGCAGTTTTCATAATAAACAACGGCCTTCAAGATATATGATTCAGGAAAATATTGATCCTCAAAAAACGGTGAATGTAATGTGAGCAAATTCCCGAGAGACTTTTCATAACTACCAAGTCGAAACTCTGCCCAACTTGATTCATAAAGAGCTTCCAACCATTCATAAGTAAAACGTCGCATCTTCTCGTAATAATAAAGTGAGAAAGAGGGTTGAGATGCTCCAAAATGTACTCGGGCAAGCTGAAAGAAAGCGAGCTGCCTGAGTTCTGGATCTGCATTGGGTTGCCCTTTCTTTGTAAGTCGTACAACTGTCTTGAAAGCCTCCAGGGCATCATTTTCTTTTCCTGCCTTATAAAGGAGTACCGCTTCGACAAATTTGGCTTTCGCAGAGAAGGCCGAACTCGGGCTCACGCGCATAATATGCCTGGTCGCCACCTCAACGTGGTCTTTTGGTTGATATTCATCCAGCGATGACGGCATAATGCTCGGCTTATCCGCTGTTTTTTCAGGTGCAGCTTCTTCCTCGTCATCATCGAATCCAAAAATATCATCGCCAAGCGATAGACCCGACTTGCCTTTTTTGTTCAGCGAAGGATCTTCCTCCTCATCTTCATCCCCAAAAAGATCACCTTTGAACGATTTACCTCCGGTATTCGTTTTTTCAATTCGCGCCTTTCCTTGAATGAGCGCTTGTTGTGTCCGTTCTAAATCAGCAGACTTTAGATAATGAAAGCGACTGAGAAGGTACCGAAACTCACTTTCATAAGCTTCCGGAAATTCGAAGCTCGCATGCCTTGCGACAGCATCTAATACGACTTCGTCTGCGACGACTTTTCGGGCGATGAAGAGACACCACTCCAGACTTGGTCCGTAAAATGAGCTATCCGCGCCACGTGATAAGATCTCCGTGAAATGACTCAAAGCCGCTTGGTACAGGTCGAGTCGATAAAGCGCCTTTGCTAAGTGGTATTCAACTTCATCTTTCAGCCTTCCCGGCGTTTTCGCATCCATCAGCATTTCGTGCAATGTCGCTGCAGAAACGTCATACCGCTTTTGCTTGAATTGCTGAATGGCAGAATCAAGTCGTAGCCGATGCACAGATTTAGGAGGTTTAAGATTAGGGACGGCTTTTTTTGTCGTGTCAGCGGGCTGAGGTTTAGCTACGAGGTTTTTACTTTTTTTACCGCGCTGCTTTTGCGCCGCAACAGGCGAGACGAATAAACAGGCCACTAAACTGCTCATCATTACTAATTGCAGTCCACGCGTTACCGTGAATGTATGGGTCTTGATTTGCATGTTCTCAATCACTCCAATTTGGACCTATCTAAACTCGTACTGAAAGCTGGTCGGAAAAAAACCTGAGACGGACAGGCTCAACATGAGAACATTCTGCAAATCAGAAATCTGATCTCGGCTATCATTAAATACGTAATCGCGAATTTCGACCCTTCCGACTAACCAATCGTTGAGAAAGTATCGCTGCCCGATACCAAAATTGACTGCTGGATTCATTCCAGAATCGGTTGCGAACGCACCAAGTCCGGCCGTAAAATACGTATCAAAGTGAATAATACTTTCCCCGAGCAGCGAGATTTTTCCGTATATCGGTGCCCAACCCAAGTTCGCATCGATGTGGTACTTCATTTGCGGGCAATCTTCACAGATTGCCCCCTCGTTGACGCGGACAAGTTTTACGGCGTCTTGCGAAATCGTTCCGACAACGGCACCGCCCTTTAATTCTAACGCAAACGAGTCCTTGAGGTGAAAAGCAAGTGCCGCACCGCCTACGAAATGTTGGTAGAATGGATCATTGAGGTTCATTGAGAAGAAAGGGAATAATTCTACCCTTTTTTTCTTCAAGAATGCCTTGCGCTGTACTGACTTGATACGGTCCGTCAATTTTGGGCGCGCTTTTTTATCTTTTAGAATTTTATCTGAATCTTCGGTGGACTCGGATAAAGCACGAGATTTTTCGGTGGGCTGTGCCTGGGAAGATAAAGGTGCCGTATGAGCGAGGATCAAGCTCGTTACGACAAACAAAGGGAGGCGGAGGAGATACTTTTCGGCATACATAATCAATGGTCTCGCGTCGGTCGAAATCCTACAAGGGACCAAGTGTTGGTGCAAACTTACAATTTGCAGGTAATGGTCGCTTTGAAAGAAGAAACTGCCGTGGTATCTGAACCATCAGTCCGGAAGGATAAAAATTTTCATGCAAACAGCATTTTTGAATCAAATAGCCCTTTCCATCAGCTTGGCTGTTCTGGCCACCGTCGCTGCAGGATGCCAACAGGAAGATACCGGCAGATGTTGCGACGTCCTACTTCGCGACGCATCGACCGCGATACCGAACGCAGAATTCCCTGGAGATGGGGGTATACCCCTTAATCTAGTCGCTCAGCATCCGGCATTTGACTGTGAATCACTCACATGTGTCTCATGGGAGGGTTCTACCGCTTTTTGTAGCCGGCGTTGCAGCGCAGGCAAACCATGCCCCCAGGGCTTTAACTGCAAACCGGTTCTTGAGTCAGATCCTGGAGCAGGTGCCAGTATCCAGCCGGGTGACACGTTCTGCGTTCGGCAGAAATGTGACACAGATGTAGACTGTCCCGAGGGTTTTAACTGTAGGCCCGCATTTACAGACCGCGAAGACATCACCGCAGATAAGCAATGTGTTCAAACCGACTTCGAATGTAACTCAACGAAATAAGCCGATCCCCCCTACTCGTTAGCGAATCACTAGACCTGTGAGAATTTAGCCCTTCCGCGGACGGACGTTTTCGTCTCGGAGTATAGCTCGTTGTCAGAGTCTGGACGTTAAAAAAGGCCGATGAGCAAAACGAAACTCATTCTTGTTACCGCCGGAACCGTCATTGTCATCCGGCAAGTGATGTCACTACTTGGAATCTTCGGAATTATCGACAAGACAAACTCCCAAAACAGACCCATTACTCACGCAACACAGATTGCTACCTCTAAAAAATCAGTATCTAATGCTTCATTTGGAGATTTAATTTCTGCAACGGCTACTTGGTCACAGTCCACAGTCCTCAAGAATGAACCAAACGAACTTTTCCTTCAGGTTGATCTACGAGCGAAAGATATAGGTACAAAAAATAGGCCTTCGGTGACCACGATGATTGTGCTGGACCGCTCAGGTTCTATGGATGGTGAGAAAATTGAAAAAACCAAGCTCGCTACTCTCCAGGCATTCAAAAGTCTGCACGCAAAAGACACAATAGGAATTATTTCTTACTCTAACCATGCGCAAGTACACATGCGTCCAACACTCAAAAAAGATCTCAGCACCGCAAAAATCCAAAAAACCCTAGACGGTATATATCCGGCAGGAGGAACGAATATTTCGGACGGCATAAGACTCGCTATAGCTCTCCTCGAAGAGTCGCAGACAAAAGCGCTTTATAGACGTATACTTCTTATCTCCGATGGACAGGCGACCAAGGGAGAGACGAGTATATTCAAACTCGAAAAACTCGCGAGCCTAGCGAAGCAAAAAGGGATTTCTATCAGCGCTATGGGCGTAGGAAACCAATATAGCGAAGACCTCATGATGGCTTTATCCCAAAGCGGCGGCGGAAACTACTATCATGTACAGCGTACTCAAAGTATTGAACATACGTTATCTCAGGAAATGTCGAAGACCCAAAAGGTCTTAGCCCAAGACGTAACATTCGAGTTTTCTATTCCCCCAGAGTTTCATCTTGAGAAAATATTCGGCTACAAACACAAAGCTCTCGGCAACAAAATTGTCGTATATCTTGGAGACCTAAGCTCTACTGACAAAAGGAAATTCATCGCAAAGCTTACTTATGAGCCAAGCCTAATGAGCTCTGAGCAATTAATTTGCACGATGAAACTTCAATACGAGTCACTTTTCAGCAATGAGCATTTTTCGTACAACGCCGAAACGAAGTTATCGATGAGTTCAGACCCCCAAGAGGTCAAATCTTCCATTGAGCCTCATGTGCTCGAACAGGTAGGAAAAGTAAGTTTAGCCGAAACGAGAAAACTGGCCGCAGCTTATTTTGACGCGGGCAATTATGAACGTGCTCAACTAATACTTAGACAAGCGCTCAAAGAAGCCTACAACGCCGCAGAGGAACGAGATAGCCCAGCGATTAAAACGCTGGTCGAAAGGATAAAGAAGCAGAGTGCAGTTTTGGAAACGCTAAGGCCGGGAACCGAAACAGCTAAAGACTATATCAAGACAGAGAAATACGAATCACGGGCACTGCAAATATTCTGAAACCCCGAGGAGAGCCGTACATGAATTCAATTTCTACAATTTTTCAAGCATCAAGATTCCTTCCTTCTTATCGAATTCAAATACGTACACCTCTCGTTTTCGAACAATCTGTTTTTCGTTCAATGGTTGGCTCAATTTTGACCGTGATTTTGCTGGCAGTCATTGAGAACTTTTCCCAGAAGTTCCCCCCACTTGTGCGTACGATTATCATCGGCATCGTCGGACTTATTTTTAGTCTTTTCGTAATTTACTCGGTCAAACGCGTTGCTGGATTGATACTTTGGGTAAGCGCTATCGCATACATTTTTTTAAATTTCTCTCCTTTGTCTGCAGGGAACGCGTTTAGCTTCGCTTGCGTCCTATTTTTACCAATACTTGCCCATAAACAGTCGGCTGGAACTCTAATTGTAAGATCAATTTTTAGTGGAAGTATTCTGCTCATTGGTTTTGAAGCGGTTCAATATCTCAACCTACGAGCATTCTCTCCAGCAGGTTCATTAATCGAAGGTCTCTTTTTGGGAGTCTTCGCGGGAGTTTCATTGTTGTCGAGACATATCGAGACTCACGACAACCGAATGATTCAATGCCTCTATGACACGCAGAAGGCTAGTAAATCATCTGATTTAAAAGTCATCACTTCCCGGACGATCAATCTTCATAGTACGGTAATAAAAAACCTCGAAGAGGGGGGTGAGTCATTTAGAATCGATATACAAAGAAAGGTCGATGAATTGGTTTGTCGAATCTCAAACTTGTGTCGGCATGTACATCAACTAGAGCTGGAACTTGAAGAAATATCACTCAGTGACATCACCAGAAACATTGACACATGTGACGCGAATATCAAACGAGCAAGCAGCACGTACGTAATTTCAATGCTTCACAAAGCGAGAATGACAGCAGTCGAACAAAAGGATCTTCTAGATAGAATTATTCGAGCGAAGCAAGAATTAACTGCTCAAGCGCTTATCGACGTTACGCGATTAGAACGACTTAGAATCGTATTACTGCAACTACGCACGTCAAATTTGACCTCTGCCGCACCCAGTCCTGAAATAACAGAAGGCATTGAAGAGTTCAGCACGGAAATCGAGGCGAGGTGTAATTCTGTTGATGAAGTCTTTTACAAAAAAAATTCAGAACTTAATTTTTTAGCCAAATCACTTGCTACAAAACAACAACAATACGAGGTCGATGCGGTCTCACCCGAAACGATATTTCAAAAGTAACGCGGTAGCGAAATTAACGCCCTGCATCTGAATTCAGATTCACCATCTTCATGACGCGCGGCCTCTTTAACCGATTAGATAAAGGTAGTTTAACCTGCACAACAACAGAGATAACTACTACAGATTTGCCTACGGTTTTAGAAGCGAGTTTGAAGCAAGCGAAACGTGGTCTGCTATCTATGAAAACGGTGCAAGCAACCCCACGAGCAGGTGCGTGTTTGGCTGCGAATTCTCACGGAAACTTGCAGCACGCAGCGTTTATTTATTCCGTTGCTGCGGCAGTTTCAACGGCTGCTTCGGAATCACTGGCCACAATTTCTTCAACTGGCGGTGGCTTCGGCGCGGTGGGTGCGCGGTCGCACACCAGCCGAAATCGAGCTGCCGGAGTGTCACACCGGACACAGCGCCGTGGAGGCGCATCTTTAGCTTCACTGCCGCAAATGATACATTTCCAAATGGACATTTCAGTTACCCAACGATTTGTTTAGCACACGTAAATCCGAGGTAGAAATAAGAAAATCAGAACTACCGAGTGTTTACCCTATTCTTCTGGTTTTGGTTTCGGCGGAGGAGGAATGCTCGTTGCGACAAGCTTTCTCAGCTCATTATAATTGTCATTTCCGGCCGCATTGCACACTTGGTCCGGCATCGTTGAGCCGACGTATAGCTTCATAAATCTTTTACAGCCCTTGATGTCTAGAGTCGCAAGTTCCCGAACTCCAATCGTAATGGCTTCGATGCGCGCTTCAGGTTTGTCTCCTTTAGCCTCAAGCTCACAGGCAGTCTTAAAGACATCATCTTCCGGCCCTTTGGTGCGATTTCGAGTGAGATAACTCCGGACGGCTTGGCCCCACCATTGCTGACACTCTTCCACCTCGCGAGCTTGAGCATCTGTCGGGACCACGAAGAAAGAAGTCGTAACCAGTACTAGAGCCAGTAAAAGGGACAACATGTAGGAAAGCCGATTTAGAGATTTTTGCATTTTTCCTCCTGCAAGCGATCAAATCTTGGCACGAGTAACAAGAATGGTCCAATTTCTGGTCAGGAAAGTATCAGTCTTCGAAACCCCTAACCGAGCGAATGGTCTCAATCAGTCCATAACGAGGTTCAAATTTCATGACGTTTCGAGCGAGCGCACCGTCCACAATACAATTGAATTGAATATGACGAATTTCAGGAGTAGGAAAACTCGTCATTTTGAAGCGAAAAAGGCGCTCCAGCATCGGCCAAGCAATGAGGCCTGGAACTGATATCGTTTTTCGCTCCAGTATTTTCAATACTTTGGATAAAGGTGCTTCCCCGGGTCCTACGACGTTGAAAACCCCTTTGATGCCTGGATTGAGAGCAAGAAGCATAGCTCGCACGACATCCTCCTCGTGGATTAATTGAATCATGGGGTCAAACCCTGAAATGACCCACGGGCGTTCAAGTCGTAAGTAATTCGATGGAGCATTCTTTACCCTTGGTCCCACGATGTGAACGGGTCGAAGCATCACTGTCTCAACGTTCGGTTGCCGATAAAAAAAGCTCTGTACGATCCGGTCAACAGCTACGAGATCACGAATTCCCGGAAAGCTTTGTGCACCTAACAATGGATCGTCCTCTTTTAAAAAGAGGGAATTATCCGGGTGTGGCCCATAAATGTTAGCGCTCGATAGCATTACGAATTTGTCGACTTCATATTTCGATGTCAAGTCGAGGAGCTTCTGGGTGCCGAGCACGTTGAATCGATAATCATCGTCGTTCGCTCTTGGATTATGGACCAAACCAAGATGAATTACGGCTTTGATGTTTTGACTTCTGAAAACATCATCTAAAGCTCGACGCCTTAGGTCGCTACGTATATGAGTAACGTCTTTCGGAAGACCACGCACAGGCCTTCTATCGACTGCGATAATTCGGTACTTCCGGTGAAGAGTCTGGACGACCAGACGCCCTAACCTACCGGCCGCACCGGTAGTGAGAACTGTATCTCTTTCAATCACCGAAATACTCCGTCTCGTTCTCGAAGCCCCCGATGGAGCATTGAGTTGATAGAACTCTTCACCTGATCAATCTGTTTTTGAATCACATCATCATCTTCATCGCCGTGTCCTTCGAACTTCAGCGGCTCACCAAAGTAAATTCGATAACGGGTCGGAAGCGGCAACAGTCCGGCCGGTCCCAAGATCGGAAAAAATGGAGTAATAGGAAAAGCCGGCATCCCAAGAAATTTTGCGATGGATTTCGCGTCGTAGAGTGCGGGCGCTTGTTCTTCTGCACCGACAACAGCTACCGGTACAATAGGTGTATTCGTCTCGAGCGCTAACCTCATAAATCCAGTGCCAAATTTCTCGAGCTTATATCGTTTATCGAACGTCTTAGAAATGCCTCGGGCGCCCTCCGGAAAAACGAGAATTGCTTCCTCATTATTGAGAAGCCGCCGACAATTGTCAGGTGTTCCGACAATTTGACCAATTCGCGCCATGAATACGGAGATGTACGGTAATCGAGGAATCCATTTCTCGATCATCGACCGCACATATCGGGGTGGATCACGTTCAAAAAACAAAGCCGCGCCAATCATCATTCCGTCAAAGGGCAGCTGTCCTGAATGATTCGAAACCAATAAAACGCGTCCTTCAGGAACGTTTTCGATACCATCTGTGATAACGCGAAAGTATCGTCGATACAGTTGCTCCATGGGCGTGGCGGCATATTTAGCAACCGTCGGTTCAAACCCAAAAGGGTCAACCCCCATAGGTCCTAACTCAATCCCAATTCGGTTCATTCGCGAACGAACACGATCTGGGACAAACTTTTCTGCAAGCCGGCGACGAATGCCCAATTAGTTTTTCTCCATCTTGTACATTAAGTAATACGTCACAACACATCAATTGACCACAATTCCCGTCACAAGAACCGTGAAAGTTCACGCTAACGATATTGCTTAATCTTGTGATTGCCTCGTAAGGTCAACGTCGTGTTCGAAGGCGACTCACTTTCCCGGTCAATCCTGACAACAATTTGCTACATGGACATTTTCTCATGCGCCGCGAGACCGTCTGAGATCCACCGCTACCTTATCGGTGAAAAAGCAACGTTGAGGGATGTGATCACTAAATTAGAAGACGAAAGTCTCTCGGAATACCTGGGCTACAAAGAAGGTCTGTACTTTCTAAGAGGTAAGGATCATCTATGGGCACGTAGGGTCCGGTTTCTAGAACATAGCCGACGCGGATGGAAGCGTGCTCGTCTGATCGCAGAAAAGATTCAAAGAATGGGTCTTGCCAGTTCTGGACTCGTGACAGGTTCACTCGCGGCCGAAAACTGCGACGAACATGCGGACATCGACTTTTTATTCATTTACCCTTCAAAACGAGCTTGGTTATCGTTCGGAGTCGTTCGCGTTTTGGGAAAAGTTCCGAAACTAGGACTGAAAGGTATGTGTCCAAACTACGCGCTGCCAGATGATCATCTCGAGATTCAACCGCAAAACTTATTTACAGCCTGGGAAATAGCAAAAGCAGTCCCTCTTTTCGGTCACGGTGTTTATCATGACTTTATCAATGCAAATCGGTGGGTCCGACAATATCTTCCAAACGCTTTACCAGGCCTGGATCTCTCGCCAACGAACAAGCTGAAGGCCTCAAACAGATCCATGATGGAGAAACTTACCGACACCAAAGCGTTTCAATGGCTTGAAAACTCAGAAAGAAGACGAAAGTGGTCCAAAGACGAGCGTGACGTCGGCGTAAACCTGGACGCAAGGTTTAAAGCAGGCTCCGTGGACAGGCATTCTCCTACTCGCCCATATCAAACGCTTTCAGAGCTCAGATATCGAATGGACCTTTTAGGACTCACAGAGCACCCCTTGTATTCGGATATACAAAATGCAGGAGTGACGCTTGGAACCGAAATGAGCTTTTGGGGTAAAAGTCAGCTCGAAATATCAACTCGAGGTACGACGGCGCAGCAGAAGCAATAAAAAGAACCAAACACTACTGAGTGACGATTTCGGAGATTGTTCGACACGACAGCTGCATTGAGACGTCATTGATTGTGGGGTCTTCGCTTCAACTGGACCCCCGTCAGACGAAGATTTTTCAGTGTCATCATCTTCCCCGGTATCGACAAGCATACCTGCATCCACTTCAGAGGCAGAACAATCTTGGGGACCTGGGCTAAAAGAAACGGTTTTTGAGGACCATCCTTTGGGCAAGTATTGGTCATATAGGTCTCCAAACCCGTCTATTTGCGCAACCGCTAAGATCTGAGCTGAATTAGTGGGAGCAAGCGTCAAACAATCTTCGATGAGCTCACCCGCAGATTCGCGCCACTTTGCCCCGTTTACATATACGCTTAGAGAGTGAATTCCTCTCTGCTCCTCATCAAAAGCTTGGATTCGAATCTGACGCGAACCTTTAACATTTTCACCATGCTCTAGTCCGGAGATTACAACATTGGGACGACGAGCATAAGGAGCTAGTAACGGGTCACCTAGTACAAGGTTCTGCCAATATACAAATGGCATCCTTCGATAAAAGGCCTGAGAAAGGGTCATACCGTCAACATAATCAATAAGGAATCTTCGGTTCGGGAAAGAGTCCGATAAAGGTTCCGCGGTTGCCCCGTGAACGCCTCCAACTCCTTTGGCGATCCATCTTGCCACGGAAACTTGAACTTCTCCGGTTTCCGCAAAGTTTTGCGGAACCGCTCCATAACTCGTGAGATTATCGACGAGGCTACCGGGCAAAAATTCATTACCCTCAATCGCCAACCCCAGTGATAAGGTTCCAACCAAAAAGCTCGCGATTCGTTCTCCCGTCAGGTTTGGTTCATAGTCGATTCTCTCAGTCTCGAAAAAACCCCTTTGATTAAGTTCATCCATCACCGCGTCATACTGAAAATCCATTGAAGACCTGGCTCGGTCGCCCCCATTCATGAACAAAAAATTGCCGCCGGCCATCGGTCGCGCTTCGGCGGTGGTCGCACTAGAAATGAGCTTTGCTGCATCGGCAAACGTGCGCCCAGTAATCATGGTCGCCAAGCGTAAGCGCCAATGAATATCTCCGACGATTTTGTTCCATCCCGGTCCAAACTTTGCTTCGCGAAACGGATTAACCCATCGCGCTCCGTAGCATGGAGCCCCTCCACAATTGCGTGGCACTCCGGGTGCCGTCCCCAAAAAGGGTCGACCATCCAAATAAGTAGAATCAGCAATCATCAACGCCGCGGCAAACGATACCGTTCTCCGCGTACCATCAATCGACCATTGAACTCTCATAGGCATACCCTTCACGATTACAAATGTATCGATGCGATCTGCTAGATTCTGCTTACGGATGCACTCGCGGACTTGTGGAAGAACGGACATCGTAAAAGTATCCATATCAACGTCACTTTTCGATGAGGTTTGCACTAGGCAGATTTGAGCATCGGGGATGTCGCGGGCACGCTGATACGTTCGAGCAAGTTGCTGACTCTTCGCGATAGACTTATTCCCGAGAACGAGAACGGACGCTGGCCCGGGCGTCGCGATGAGTGTCAACGCAGTCAATAAACCCAACATTGAGACCGTAGTTTGCTCTCAGTCATACATCAGTGGCAACCACTTCAGGTGAAATACGAATACGTTTTGGTTTTTGATAAAAAACAAAAATATTGAAAACAAAGCGCAAGATTAGAAAGGTTAATCCGAACCGTTCTATGAAGACAATTTTGCTTTCATCATTGCCATGGAACGGCAGCTTGGAAGCGTTCCGGGTTGAAACCCCATAAGATAGGGATATCAAATGGTTTTAGCAGTTCAAAAGCTTTCAAGTATCTGTTGTGACTTAGACAAAGTTACACTCGAACTTGTTTCAAATAATGGTGAGCCGATTGGGGATATCGAACAACAGCTCGATGAAATTGAAGAGGTCTTCAACAACGAGGTTGCCGGCAACCTTTTATATATTGGTGTTCGAATCAAAAGCTTACGCAACCTGTTAGAGAACTCAAAAGGTAAGTTCGCGCAGGACGAAGCGGAGAACCTCTAAACATCTTTACGCTTGAATGGTGCGAAGCTCGCGCGCCGAAGTCTCTGACGAATAAAACGCAAAATCTGTCTACTTATTTCATCGTCAGTTCGATGATGTGTTTCGATGGTCAAAAATTCTCGTTTTGGCTGGATTGGACCCCAAACGATAGGGCTCATATACTTGTATACCGCGACCGTAGGAATTCCGGACAAATAAGATAAGTGCATTGGTCCCGTATCGTTTGTTATGACGATCGAAGCCGTCTGGATGAGAGACAACAATCTCCTTAGATCTCGACCAGTGTAACGAGAGTTGGAGCCACTTATACCCCGTCTTACTTGTTGAACCAATGCTGCCTCGTGAGGCGCGCCGCTCACAATGGTCGATACTTCGTGAGTACTAAGCACTTTATTAATAATGGCGCTAAACCGGCTGGGGTTCCATCGTTTGTTTGAATCTCTACTCCCTGGGAAAATAAGAATTCTGAATCCTTCGCCCCATTGGTTTTCCGCCCAATTGCGCGCGCGCTTATTTGCAGGAATGTGGATGGACTGGTCAGGAACATCCAATCCAAATATAGAAAATGCGTGGCATAAAGCAAAAGACCAATGTCGATCTGCCTGAAATCGAAGGTCACTCACGGAATGGTCAAACTGGAAGTGTGGTCGTATTGTCGGCTCACTTACAGAAAAAGCGTTCGGAGCCCAACCGATCGTGTAGCGCAATTGTAAACCATCGAGCCAATCACTCGCCGGCACAGAACCATTTCCAGTCAGTTCTATCCCAACTGTAAAACCTGCGGTTTTGATGTTTTGCTTAATATCTGCTTCCAAACGACTTTTTTGTAAGCGCTGTGACTTTGTTGACGCTTCAGCAGTTTCAAACCATTCGTTTGAGACCTCGAAAATAGTAAGGTCAAAGTCAAATAGCCTCAGAGTTCGGGCAACTAAATCGCTTACGATAACACCAAGCCTTGTTTCAGGATAACGTGCTTTAAATGCTGAAAGCACCGGCACAAGCAAAGCAGCATCACCTATACCGCGGAACAAGTAGACGACGATTAATGCATCCCGGCGCTGGTCAAAATCTAAAGCGATGCTCGCGTCTACAGTTGAACGTCCATGCCGATTGCTACGAACAGCATCTATGATATTTCGTAAGCTCACGTTTATCTCTCGATGTCCCTAGTTTACCGAACCGTGATAATTACGACCTTTCCAAGGCACACGGTCTCTAACGATATGAAGAAACATGCTCCTCAAGAGAAGAAAGCTCAAATAGAGACTCGCCAAAGCTGAAAAAAATCCCCAAAAAGGCGGGACTCTTAGGAGAAGCCTAATGAGCATCTGTGTCGATGTGACAAAAATTAAGGCCGGAATCCCAAAAGCAAACGGCAGCGTCAGAAACGCAATAATTCCTGAACATCCAACCAGCGGGATCAACATACTAAGAACAATAGTTTTCGGCGCATTACAATTAAGCAGGAGAAAGAGGTTTTTTGACCAGCCTTCAATGAGTTCCGCATGGGTCGCGTACATTCGAGTCTCTGCTCTTCCACGCAAATCCACTAGCCCCAATTTCGCTCCAGCGCTTTTCAAAAGTTTGGCTAAAGCAACATCCTCAAGAACCTGGTTCTTCAAAAATTCATGGCCCCCGATTTTCTCGTAATAGTCTCTACGCACCAAAATAAGCTGACCATTCGCAAACGCGAGTTCACTGCTTGTATCCATAACCTTATCAAAAGGATAGTTCGCGCCAATAAGAGCCATAATGGAGGGCATCACAATCTTCTCTAACGCTGTTCCAAATTTTTGCTCTGGATATCCAGACACAACATCACAGTCGTGAGTGCGAGCCCAGCGAAGTAAATACTCCACCGTTCTCGGTGCGAGCACGACATCAGCATCAATGAACAAAATCCATTCTTGATTGAGATCACTTTCTTCATACGCCCAAGCAAGCGCTGACGGCTTTCCACAATCACCGGACTCTAAGACATGTCCTTTTAAGATCCTGAGCTTATGATTATGCTGGCTGAGACGGCCGAGAATCTCCGCCGTCTCATCTTCTGAGTCATCATCGACTACAATCAAAGAAGTGACTAAAGAGCCTTGCTCCAGCGCGGCTAACGTTGAACGCTCGATAATTTCGGCTTCATTGCGCGCAGGAATGAGAATTGCGACACTACAGTTTGATAATGCGCCTTCATTTACCTGACCGGATAAAGTTTGAAGCCCGCGTGTCGTGCGAAGAGTCTTTACGAACAAAACGCCCCAAAGGAGAACAAGTAGATAAAGACAGACACTTTCTCCCGTGAACGGCAAATTAGAGAGGCTCGAGTCCAAATTGAGCCACGCGAATAGCCGGCACTACCATTTTGTCGCACGATATTGATGTAGAAAGTTCTTCGACTTGGTTGAAGAGTTCGAACAGGTCTACCACAAAACTCATCTTGGCTACGGGTGAAATTACTTGACCATTACGAATCAGATAGGTTCCGTCGCGGGTCGTTCCAGATATAGTCATTTTTTTCGGGTCAAGTAATCTGATGTCACCGAGGCTGCTCACGAGGACAGCTTGCTGACAGTCAGTAACAAGCTCGACGAGACTCGTTTCGCCACCTTCCATCACAATACACTTCGCTGATTCGTAGAATCCTCGCTCTGGTGAAAAGCAGCCGTGACCCGTTGCCTCAACTTTGAGTTGTTGTGCAGAAGTAAAAGACGTAACTGTTTCCTTTGGCACCCCTTTTTCAATAAGTGGCACAATTTTTCGGGCTACACCTTGTACATCATAGGGACAACCTCGCAGGTCTTCATGACTAAAGTCGTCACGTATTGAAATCTTGTCCGATGTAATTTTCTTGCCTATATTTTCGCTAAAAATTGAGGAGCCTCGCGAAGCAAGAGAAGCACCACACGTTTCAGCAAAACACGCCAGAAGAGCTTTGACCGCGGCTGGCTCAAGAACACATCGATACCTTCCAGGAATCAAAGACTTTAACTTACCCGGTGCACACGCCTTCTGTGCCGCGACCTCAGCAATCCCGTCAGCATTGAGTGACGCAAGCATAAACGAAGATGCTTTGGCCCATCCTTCGTGTGTTCTGTGATCTACCATTCCCACGCTCATCACAGCGTTCGTCGCACCGTGATAAGCCCAGAGGTCATTGGAATTCCGAACAGCGTAAGGATCACGAAAGTTCGGTGCGATCATAGGGTCACATCCAAAACTCGTTGCTACGTAGCCAGAAGAGATCAATTGATGGGCGTGGGCACGAATGACGGTACTACCGACCAAGCTCATTCTGTCCAATGCGCTAGCTGCTTCAGTCGCTTGATCGAAAGAGACCTGAGCCACATAATTCTGTTCATCCGGAAGAGCTAAATTTTCCTTAGTACCAGAGTCATGACTCAACACTCGAGCTGAGGAGGTTATAGCATCACGAATTCCAGCATCGGTAAGATCTGTTGTCGAGCTACTCCCTTCGCGACCATCTTTGATAAGACGCAAATGTAAAGCATCTGCGTTTCCGTCGGTCGACTGCGTGACTACGTTTTGAGAAAATTTTGTAATTCCAAATTTGGCGCCATACAGCGAAGCCTCTACTAAATCCGCAGATTCCGAGGACAAATCAATGACTCGATCAAGAACGCGTTTTGCCTCATTTTCTGACCTCACTTACTACTCCCTGGCTCAAGTTGAATTACCCAGCTCTTGTTGAGAGGACGACCTTTTAGGTCATTAAAGACGACTTCATGTGTAGAAGCTAAACCTAAACCCTGTAATGGCTTAGCCCATTGCTCCTTGAGTTTTTCGATATCGTTTTCAAGACCCTTGCGGACTTCTTTCGATTCACCCATTGGCTCAATCACAATCTGGACCGCATTCAATCGTCCATATCTATAGACCTGCCGCAGTCGAAGCGACAACCAACCGAACCTATTATGGAGGTTGGTTTCAGCAATATATTGTGACTGCTCTTGAAGTTCTATGGGATCAAATTTCAGTGAAGGATGAGTTTTGGCTCCGGCAAGACCTGCCTGATTTCTTGGTTTGGAGCCTTTCACAACGATCTCTTTCCATTTTTTCCCAAACGGTTGCTTTCTAATTATCCTACCAAAATATTGCTCAACCGAACGTAGATCACGTGGCCCGGATGACCCGGTCTTGGGTAACACCTTCTCAGAAGTGTCCGGAGGAGATGAAGCATCTACGCCTGCACTCACGAAGAGTAGAGCGAGTGTAATGATATAAAGTCGCACTATTCGGTTCCCTCTTCGCTCCCTTGATCGGGCTTGAGTGTTACTCGCTCCCCACTGGCAGGAATGTCTGTGTCTTGATGTTGTTCAGCTGGCGGCACTACTGCTTCAGACGAACTCATTTGAACTTCATCTTTTTCGGCAAAAATTGAGTCATCCATCACTTCGATCAATTCTAATTGAGGAGTCATAGTAATTACCGATGCAGGACCAAACCTTGTCGGGCCAGTCCCGATTGCCTGCTGCAGTGATTGTTGAGGTCTACCCTTGTCATTGGCATACTGCCCAAAAGTTCTCCACGTCTGTTGGCCTCCAATTGCGTTACATCGCTGCCAGAAATTCGAAGAATCTCCTCGAAAAATAGGCTTCTTGATACGGCGAACTTTTCGACCATTTTCAATTTTCCACCCACCCACTGCAACCAACTCAAAGTTATCTCGACCACGATCATTAGACATGACACACGGTCCTTCCAGTAAAACGCCGTCTTTTGTGTCCGCGATCATACTTTCTAGGCTGTCAGCATTTCCGGGCTCAAGATTAAGATTCGCGGTTCGGATGATAGGTAGATGCCTCCAAGATGCGGCTCGCATCCCTCCGGTGGAACGATTAAGCCCCATGCGGCGAGCTGTTTCGCGACTACAAACGTAACCAGCGAATCGGCCGTTTTCGACCAAATTCACCCTTTGTGCTTCAACTCCCTCGTCATCAAAACCAATCGATCCCGCTGCCCCTTCAAGGGTTGAATCTGAGTACAAATTAACGAGATTGCTCGCGTACGCGTAAGAACCAAGCTTCTCTGGAGTAAGAAATGCTTGACCATCTCGAGACCGTTCCGCACCCAGTACTCCGTCGAGCTCAACGGCAGGTCCGCAAGTACCAGAAATCAAAGCGGCAGTCGCTTCGGCATCAAAAATGATCTCAGTATTTTCTACCGCTACTTGTTCTGAGCTATCCGACTCAACCAACATGGACGCCTTATGAATCGCGTGATCGATGATCGCTTTTTGATCTAATTTATCCCAACCTGAGGCAGACAAGCCGAATCCTGTGTCATGGAGAGTCGGTAAGGGTAGCATCATCGAGGAGGATGAAGCCCACAAACCAAGCTGGAGATTGACATGCATCAAATCTTGAGAAATTTCACTACCTTCTGAGTTGACGAAAAGCTTCCTGCGCTGAGTGGCCTGAAACATCAGTCTCGCTTGTTCAATCTTCTCAACCGCCGAGACTTTTCCTTCAATCCCGCTCAGAAATGCCAGTTTCTCCTCCAAACTTACAGACAGAGGGTTCCTATCAATTCGCGTTCGGAAAATTCCACAGTGAGGCGATTCATGGACCAACGAAACAGGCTGAAGTTGGACGATTGCCGCGGTCTTCGCCAACTCAACCGCTCGACGCGCCGCGACAGTCACGTCATGTAAATTTGGTTCTGAAATCGCCGAAAAGCCCCAGGCCCCATTGGCAAGCACTCTTATGCCTAGGCCCTGCTCTCTCGCCCGATGATTAGCGAGCATTTTTCCTTCGCGGATAATGATGTTTTCGGAATCAATATCCTCCAATCTAACATCGACGTATATTGCGCCTCGCCGAACAGCTTCAGCTATACCCGCTTGAGCGATTTCGAGCATTCTTGGATTACTAAGCAAAATTATCCATCCAAATTGTTCTTTTCACCACGAACCTTCGCAGGTGACCAGAACTCAGTCCAATGAGAGTCTATCTCGGCTTCGCATGCGGCTCAAGATGCCAAACAGAATCAGTGCGAGATATATACAACCCTCTCCAGAGCCGTTGAAGTCTAGGTTTTGACAGCTAAAAGGTGCGTTTGTCGCAAACGGGGTCTTCTGTAGTGGTAAAGTCGCACAACTTCTGGAATTTTGCCCTGCTGGATACACGTAACACGCAGCCTCAAGATCATCGGCTTCTAACGTTCGAAAGTCGATTGTACAGCTATCAACAGCTCGAGACATCGTGGCGGGATCTTCTCCCAGCTCCTCTCTCATGAGTGCATCTTCAACACTCAGATGGGCAAGACCAACCAAATGTCCGATTTCGTGCGTGAGTACCGACTGTAAATCGTACTGTCTGCTAAACGTACAGGCTCCCGCCGGAAGCGCGTCAATAAAGATGAAGTTGACTTCATTGAGCTCAATTTTGCCATATCGAATCAAGCCTGTTTTATCGGTATAGGTCATTGTCGTGAGCCCAACAACGCTATCATCGGCCTGCCAATCTTCAGCGATTGAAACCACTTGGCTGACCTCTGACAAAGGTCGATCCGCTGATACTTCTCCGATATATTCAAACTCCAAACTGGAGCAGCTTGGTTCCGACCAGGAGCTAAGGCTCTCAGCGAGGGCATTTTCGAGGAGGGCAATATCGGTTCGTCGATTCGGATTCGCCCGCACAGCAAGCTGAATAGGAGTAGTTTGTTCCCACCGAAGAGAGACGAAATCATAATTCTTTGTACGAGTACATTCAAACGCGTGCGACACGCTCGACGCAGTCATTAATAGAGCCAAACATAAGAATGCACTCGTAAATGTATGCGGTTTCATTTCCTCACTGCTCCAAGAATTAGTAATGGTACTGAGACCTCTAAGACGCCGATGGCTGCGTCGCTATTACTAACGCTCTTATTTCTTCATCTTCTAGCGTTCGCGCGGAGGATTTGGCTTTTGCTAAAATGGCCATAGCCACGTCCTCGTCATATTCAAAACGATGCTCGTTTAACCAATGCTTTACGTTTGATTTGCCGCTCATTGGACCGATTTCGATTTCTTGAGCCCTCCCAAAAAGCCCCGCCGGCACGCCGGAGTAGACACGATCAGCAAGCCAAGTGTCATTCATTTCGATAGCTTTAGTGATGGCTGAGGCATGAACTCCTGTCGCTGTTCGAAAAGCATCTGCGCCAGCTAACGGGTAATTTTTAGAAATAGGCCAATGGCAAGCGCGGGAAACGGTTCGACAGTACTGAACCAAGTGGGTGAGGTCGTTATCGATAGCACCAAGAAGTTTCATATTCATTAATACCTGATCGATCGCTGCATTTCCTACACGCTCACCGATACCAAGGCACGTACCATGGACTCGATCAACACCAGCTTCGATCGCGTGAAGAACATTTGTGACACCAAGCCCTCTATCATTATGACCGTGCCAATCGATTTTCACATCAGCGCCAGTGCCGTCGATAAGGTTTCGCGTCCAGTCAATGATGTTCGCAATTCCATCAGGTGTAGAGTGCCCCACGGTATCGCAAATTACGAGCCGTTTCACACCTAAATCAATCGCGTGGCGAAACAAACGGTCTAAGTGGTCTGGGCGCGACCGCGTCGTATCTTCAGTTGTGTACGCCACTTCCAGGCCTTCCCTGACCGCAAATGAAATCGCCTTTTCACTCGTTCTCAAAATATGATCAACATCCCATTGCTCGACATACTGTCGGATTGGAGATGAACCAATGAAAGTATAGACCTCAATTGGAAGGCCAACGGACTGACTGACTTCGGCAATAGGCTGGATATCTTGAACAACTGTTCTACAGGCACAGTTCGCCTGTATACTCAGTTTCGCGTCAACAATCTCTTTTGCTAAGCGCATCACATCTTCGCGCGCTCGAGTGCCCGCACCGGGCAGCCCAATATCGCTGGTCGTAATGCCAAGTGAATTCTGAAGATGTAAAATCTCTATTTTATCATCAATTGAAGGGTCTGCGACGGACGGTGATTGAATGCCATCACGCAATGTTTCATCGTCAAATTCTATTGGTTTTCGCGTGAGCGGCCCGCGTTTCTTGATTTCATTCCAATCGTAGATCATTTCACTACCGGTCATGATTATAGTGCCTCCACGCTCACGGCGATGCCTTGTCCACCCCCGATACAAGCGGAACCAAGTCCGTAACGTTGACCTCTTCTTCGTAGTTCGTGAATCAGATGCGCCGTAATTCGAGCACCAGAGGCACCCAAGGGATGCCCAACCGCGATCGCACCACCATTGACGTTCGTTTTGTCTTTGGGGAGATTAAGTTCGTCAATGCAGGCCATCACTTGTGGCGCGAATGCTTCATTAACTTCAAATAAGTCATAATCTTCAATTTTACTCTCGCTGCGCTCAAGGCATCGTTGCGTGGCAGGAACAGGACCAATCCCCATGATTTTTGGATCACATCCAGACACGCCCCAATTGATCAATCGAGCAATAGGTTTGTGACCGTTTTTCTCCGCGAATTCCGCGGTACACATCACCAGAGCCGACGCACCGTCGCAAATACCGGACGCAGCGCCTGCGTGGATGACCCCGTCTTTTTTGAAAACTTTTGGAAGTTTTTTTAAGCCCTCAAGCGTCGTTTCCGGACGAGCATGCTCATCAACATTGAAGATTTTTTCGCCTTTTCGACTTTTAATCACAACATCGCAAATTTCGGCGTCAAAATATCCCGCTTTTTGAGCTTCTCCAAAGCGACGTTGTGATTCGACAGAATAGGCATCTACTTCATCCTGAGTAAATCCATATTTTTCAGCTAAGTTTTCAGCAGTGATGGCCATAGGCATCTTGGTGTAGCTATCGGTGAGTGAACTCCAAAGAGAGTCTTCCATGTCGCTTTTTCCGAGTGGGATGCCCCAACGAGCACCTCGGATAATATGTGGTGCCTGGCTCATGGATTCTGTGCCGCCCACGAGTACCGACTGGGCTTGCCCAGTGAGAATCTGTTCTGCGCCAGTAATCACCGCCTGGAAGCCTGAACCGCATAGTCGGTTTACCGTGAGTGCCGGCACTGCTTCAGGTAGACCGGCTCTGAGTCCAACGTGACGCGCTAGGTAAATCGCGTCTGGAGATGTTTGCGCTACGTTACCAAAAATCACGTGATCAATCGCATCTGGAGCAATTCCAGATTCTGCCAGAGCTGCTTCAGCGGAAATAACAGCAAGATCCGTAGCGGTATGTTTCTTGAGAGTTCCCCCAAAAGTTCCAAACGCTGTCCGGCGGGCAGATAGAAAAACAATGTCAGAATGAATTGAACGCATGCATGGAACTTAGTCAGACAAATCGATAAATGCAAAGCAAACCGGCGGCTTGACTCATATCAGGTACATTTCTGCGGGTTATTGGCATTAGGTCCCGTAAAACAAAGGATAAATCGATCATTGAATAGTGCAAAATGCTCCGCTTAGGCTAAACTCTTGGCATATGTCCGGTGATTCAAGTCTATCAAGTGAACCACCTAAAAATATCTCTAAAAATACCGACGAAGACATCCTCAGCATCGAAGAAATCGAACTACCCGCGAAGCCCTTGGTAGTGGGAGCTCAGGGTGTCGGCCAAGAGCAAACCAAATACGAACTTATTGCGGGTATTGCACGAGGTGGAATGGGTGAAATCTTTTTGGCAAATCGCTACCGAGCTGGACATCCTATCGAGAAAGTTATTGTCAAACGCCTACTCGCTCAGCTTCGTCATCACAGCGAACAACTTGCGATGTTTAGAGCAGAAGCTGAGGTTATGCATCGTCTTGATCATCCAAATATTGTTTCGATCGTGGATGAACCTGTCATCGATGAGCAACCTTGCCTCGCCATGGAGTACATTTATGGACGCAATATCGACCAATTACTCAGTCAGGCAGTGGGTCAGCAAGAACCAGTTCCGATCGAAGTCATGTTGTATATTACAATCGAGCTGCTTCGAGGTCTCGACCATGTACATAACGCCACTTTAGAAGACGGAAATCCATTGAAACTGGTTCACCGCGATTTGACACCAGGTAACGTGATCATTTCCTTTACAGGCGATGTAAAAATCACAGATTTTGGAATATCGAAGTCTCAGATGTCGCGAGTTTCTACAACAGTAGGGATCGTGAAAGGTAAGGCAAGATATTTAGCCCCTGAGCAAATTGTAGGTGAGCCCGCTACTCCTCGCTCAGATTTATTCGCATGCGCTTGCGTATGCGCCGAAATGATTCAAGGCAAGCCCTTGTTTGATGCACCAAATGTTCATCAAGTTCTTCACGCGATTGTGAATGGAAAAAGAACAAAGGTGATCGATTTGCTCCATCGGAAGCATCAGCACATTGCAAGTGTCATCGAAAAGGCTCTATCTACAAACCCGAAGAAGCGATTCGAATCGGCTCGTGAGTTCCGACAAGAACTGGAGGCCGCGAGAGCTTCCACCGGACTTCACTTCTCAAAAGAACAGCTTGGATCCTATCTTCAAGCTCTTTTCGCCGGACATTCCGAACCGTGGGAGAAAATCTCTGCTGACCTTCCGATTAGCTCACGAGACTTGTTAGTAAAGTCCGAGTTAGAGGAAAGCTCAGAAAACACTGATAAATCAATTGCTAGTGCTGGGTTTGTTGTTCCGAAAGTCGCTGCCGGAGAAGATGACCAACTGAAACAATCAACCCTACCTGCAGAAGCTGAGACGCATGTTGCCATTGAACTGAACAAAACGAGGTCACCAGGCGCAAACTCTCCTTCACCCGCTTCGACCAGATCTCAAGGAGTATTCGAACCACCAGACCCGAACAAAAGTATCTGGTATCAACTTCAGAGAATCTGGCCCGTGCTATTCGCTACCTTCGGATTAGGACTCGTCTTAGGTGTTATCATAACGCTGCTGGTAACCGATTCAAAACAAAAGACCACATCAACCTTCCTGACAGAAAACAAACTCTCGAAGAGTACAGGCTCTAAGGAACGGCAAATACCATCTAAAACCGATACGACCGAGAAGAATACAGAAATTCGTCCACTCGTCATCGAAGCAATTACGATAGACCAAACCTCAACCATCAGCGATGCAACGACGGCATCTGCAGATGTTGCAGTCAAAGTAGTAAAACCAAAATTTTTCTACGGCACGCTCAGTATTTTCGGTCCCAAGGGTGCACGCGTACTGATCAACAATAAGCGTATTCGCAAAAGACTTCCTCTCATAAAGCATAAAATAAGAACCGGTAAACACCGTGTTCAGATAGTGAAAGGAAAATACAGACGAAATATGCTTGTAAATGTCATACGAGCTCAAGACACGAAGATAAGGCTGAGAAAAAAACGACGAAGTAAACGCCGCTAGTTTGTTTGTTTGAACGGTTTAAGTCGAAAAATATGACGCTTTATTGGCGCGGTTAGTTTAAAAAAAGTTCTGAGCTCGCGGCGGTAATCTGCCCAATTTGTTTCACCGAGACCAAGGACAAAGAAATTAGTACCATCTGATTTTTTTCCCAGATACTCAGCATTTTTTGAGGAGGAATGCATATAGCTCAGCTCGACTTTAGCGGGACAGGCCCAAACAGCCAACGTGGGACGATAGGGACCTATTGCTCGGTGAAATTTCCACGATTGAGCGGCACTAAGACGTACCTTGTCGCATATTTTGGATTTTGTACTCCATCCGAGAGGGGCCGTTACGCTTGATGTTTCTGTGATATTCCATCCTTGAGGTAATACTTCCGCAAGGGCTGCCAGTATCGCGTCATCGGTTTGACCAACCGACATCGTAACCCTTTGCTGTACAAAAAAGTCACCGGAAAGATCTGACTCTTTAATTGCTATACTTAGCTGATTTAAAACATGGAGAACCGCATCGGAGAGCACACCAAACGCAGCGACCGCTTCTTCATCTTCACGTACCGCACGAGATTCAAAGATTGACCAGCCGAAGTCGCTATCGAATAACAGCTTTCCACTTTTCTTCTGCCGTAATCTGACATTGTCCAATACGAATTCGGCAAGAACTTGTCTCGCTGATGTACTCGTACTCACCTGAGTATCTTTCCGAAGCGTCGTAAATCCCAGGTCTTCAACATAACCACGCGCTCGTTTTACCGCGGCCGTCAGGATGAGATCAGCGTCGGCAGCATCGCTGCTGTCGCTTACAAGTAGTATTTTACGAAAGATCGATTTTCGATGAAGAATTTGTGCAATGTGACCACTCAGCTCATTTGAAAGACCTCGTTTTAGACCACGTAAATCTGTGAATCGATATGATTTACCGCGGTATGTATATCGATAAGCCGAGTCAGTTCCTTCGCTCCATTCGCGGGAATCCTTTATTGGAAGAACCGCCAGTGTCAGTTTATGGATAGGTTCAACTTGCGCAGCTGACTCGTATTTTATAGGAATAGTCGGATGCTCGAGTCCACGTTTTTGCGATTGACTTGAGCATCCTAGAAATCCGATCAGCTGAATCACGAAAAAAGTACCCAACAAGCTTTGCCACGGGCTGGGTGAAGCAAGTGTTATGGCATTGATCGTCATAAATTAATTCCTTCACGAGCCGGTATGGTATGGATAAATATGTCTGTCGAGCGAATACGACAAATTCAGCGATACTCGGCCAAAAGAAACCAGGATCCACAACTATCCACGGATCAGGTAGCCATCGAAGAACCGCTAGAGATTCAGTTAGATGGAGAACCGCTTGCCGTTATTATGCGAACGCCCGGTAATGACCTTGAACTTGTAGCCGGGCTATTACTTACCGAAGAACTTATACAGCATAGTGATGACCTACTGATGCTTGAGCACTGCAGAGACCCTGAAGAAACCAATGCAGGAAATATCGTAAAGGTGAAGTTATCAGAGAGCTGCCTCGAGCGAATTCATTTAAGTAAGAATACAGACAGAATGACGCGAACGTTTCTTACATCCACTAGTTGTGGAGTATGTGGCAAACAAAGTATCGCAAGCCTCCACGCATCAACGCCACCCTTTCCAAACTACGAGTCAACTTGTATCGAAGACGTGGCTTTATTTTCCGAAAAAATGAAAACGCATCAAACTCTTTTTGATAAAACAGGTGGAATTCACGCTGCTGCCCTCTTCGCTAAATCTGGAGAGCTTATTCTTCTCAGAGAAGATGTTGGAAGGCATAATGCTGTCGATAAGTGCATCGGATCTTTAGTTCTTACCGAACAACTTCCAATAGATAATTGCTCGCTGATGGTATCCGGCAGAACCAGCTTCGAAATTGTGCAAAAAGCCTTAGTCGCCCGGATTGGTACGATTGCAGCGGTCTCTGCTCCTTCAAGTCTTGCTATAGAGTTAGCGCAAGAAAGTCGTATTAACTTGTTTGGTTTTGTTCGCGAAAACGGCTTGAATATTTACGCAAGCGAACGATTAGAAAGCCAAGCATAATCGCCAGGCCAGATAACCAGCCTAGAACATCACCAAAGCGCATATATAATGTTGGGCGATGCGTTAGTATAATCGGAACATCAAATACAATTGTATCTTTTGTCCACTGCTTCGTTCGTCGCGTGATCTTGCCACGATTGTCTACTATTGCGCTTATTCCTGTATTCGTTGATCGAACCATGTAACGGCGAGTTTCTAAGCTTCGAAAACTTGCGAGCACGAGATGAATTAAAGGTTCGTGAGTATCACCATACCAAGAGTCATTGGTGATGTTAACAAGCATGGTTGCTGGTCCTCCTTCATTCCACATCTGCCTAACAAAACTCGGAATAATGTCCTCATAGCAAACCATCGGTAGTAAATTCACGCCCGGCTTGAGATTAAGATGTTCAAAGGAAGTACCGCGATCGAACACCGATACCCCTTTTAGCCATTTTCTCAGAAACGGAAAAATCTCAATTCCAGGAATAGTCTCCCCGAAAGCGAGAAGTACCACTTTATCAAAAATATCTGAAATCACCCCATTCTCATCCACAAGGACGGCGCTGTTGTATTTCTTGAATACCTTCGGTTCCGGCTTTTCGTACGTCAAAGCTCCCAAAATAACCGGAACATTCAGTCCCTTTAGAAGACGGGCGATCTGTTTCTTATCAGTTCGTAGAATCCACCCGTTGTACGCAGATTCAGGCCAAACGACTAAGTCTAAGTTCGGATTATCACGCACGAGTGTACGCGTCATTTCGATGTGCTTAGTCATAAATTCTTCTTTTCGAAGTCGTTTGTCTTTTGCGCCAAGATTCGTTTGAACCATGCCAACCCGAAGTTTCGGACTGTTACGGGCAATTGCTTTAAAGTGCTCTATGCGCACGCTCCCGTAACCATAAAACAAGCAGATAAGGACCAAAGGAATAATAAGTCGGAGTCGTTGTAGTTCGCGACGCTTAATTCTCGCATCTATAATTTCAAAAAATGCCCCATTCACCAACGAGATCAGCATAGTCAACCCGAGCATTCCAAACACGTCTACAGATTGGATAATAAGTTCGTATTTATAGATAGAATTTCCAATGAAGCTTGGGAACAGAAGAGGATAAAATTTTTCAAGACCAACAAACGCGACCGGTAAAGTCCACACAGGAGGTATACGAAAGTGTTCTTTTGCTGCTCTTACCAGAAGTAAAACCAAAGTAAGCAGGAAACCTTGATATAGACACAGCAAGAAATAGCCTAATGTCGCGAGAGAAATATGAAGATTTGCGAATTGTTCTATGAGATTAATGACCCAGTAATAACCACCTAAGTTTGTGACAAAACCAAAAACGAGTCCCAACACGATAGCCTGTTTAGATGACTTATCTTCAAAAGCGACAAGAACAGGAACGAAGCAGATCCAAATTAGAGGATGGAGGCCGAAACCTACAAAGCCTAGAAAATATAGAGCCCCTGACAATGCAGCGAGCAGAAGATCTTTTCTCGACGGCATTATCTTTCTTATTTTACAGTAACAACATCATTCGGAAGCAGGCTTATATTTTCCTTCATGCTCGCACCGGATAAAAGAGGTTCCAGTTCGACACAGTAACGAAGAAACTGCCTACTTTTTCGCCGCACAATAACAGCGGCCCCTTCTGCAAATGGGTTAGCACCACCGGCCATTGAAAGGGCTTGCAAAAGATACATATCCCCTTGGTATTCGTAAGCCGCAGCATTAGATACCGCACCTTGCATGTAGAATTGCTTTTGACTGAATGTGGTCACCGTTACACTTACGATCGGGTCTTTCAAATAGGTCTTCAATCGTTTCATGAGCATCGCTTGAAATTGCGGAACTGTTTGCCCAGCCGCGGTCACATCATTTACGAGCGGGAGGCTAATTCGTCCATCCGGTCGAACATTGACGGCTCGGGTAAGTTGCTCATTTTGCCAAACCTCTATTTGCAGGCCATCACCCGCATTGATGATGTACCCGCCTTCCTCCGGCTTAACCCCTAGGAACATTTTCCGCTCCGCAGGAGAAATCGGAGGACAAAGGGTGGCACATCCTTGAGACACCACGACAGAAACAAGCAGAAGAAGGCCACTGGCGCGCATGCTCCTGGGTTATACCATAAATGATAAGATGTCTACGTTTGCCGAGGACCTAAAGTGCCGTTAGTCTTAGCTTAGCTTGCAAAGTATTCAAAAAGGAGCACCGAAGCGACGGATTCATACTTTCGTCGTCGTCAGAGGACCGGATTCAGGACGTGTACTTCGCACAGGTAGAAGCTTCGTAAAGCTAGGTTTTGATACGTCGAACGACCTAACAGTCAAAGATCCGACGCTATCTGCCCATTGTGTCACGGTGGATGTCTCGTCTTCACAAATCCAACTGAGCTATCAACAGGATCCTGCTTTCACTCGATTAGACAAAAAATGGAAACTTAAGAAGAATGGTAAGATTTGCGCGAAGATTGAGGTCGGAGATTCCGTTGTTTTGGTGATTTCCGGAGATGTGGATGACGATGTCATGCACGAGGAAATTCGAAGATTTCGTACAAAAGCGACACCAAGTAAAATCCAAAACGAAAACCCGAAAAACATTGATGACCCGGAAGATTCGAATATTCAAACCGTAATTCTTGCTAATGCGCATGAACTAGAATTCTTGAGCGAGGAAGAGCCAGAAAGTAATAGCGGTATGACGATGGTCGCGGACCCCAATCTCGCATCAAGCGCGAGCATTTTAGCCACGGATGCCGTGACGGGCATCTCTGAAGCCGTGCCCGAGAAATTTTCTGTTAACATTCCCGCGCCAGCAATTACGGATGTGAACCCAAAGGGCGAAAATCAAATGCTAGCAGACTCCGACCCTAAATCAATGATGACAAGTCTTCACAATATGCTTCCATCCACCGATCAACCGGTAGTCATCACAGAGGAACCTGTTCCAGAACCGGTAAAAAGCATAACTCCTAAACCGAATAAAAGAACCAGCTGGGATCCTAAACCGAAACCCATGAAAAAACCGGATACTCGGGATTCAACACCAAGAGGCCGCAAAAGCTGGGACGCCAAGCCCGTACAATCGACCGCGAACGAATCAAACGCACTTGTTCCTTCCAGAACTCCCAGAAAGAGCTGGGAACCCAACCTAGGAGACGAGACCTCAAAGCGGGCTTATCGTAATAAATGGGGAGATAGCGTCGATGGACAAAATAGAGTGGCAGAAGATACGTCATCTGCTCCACGACAGCCTCTCGCAACAAAAAAACAGAACACGGTGAACTCAAGTGAGGAGTTCGTAATTCGGCCATCTCAATTAGTAGGGGCATCAAATGATGCTGCCCTACAGGTTCTTATTGAGCCAGACGGAGAATTCTCAAACGCGATTCGCGTTCTCGCTGCGAGGATAAACGACCTTAGCACAACTCATGGTCATCGAATTTTTGTGATCAGCAGTGCACTTCCAATCACAGGAAAAACGACCACTGCGATGAATCTCGCATTGGCTATGGCAGAGGATCCAAATCGTAAGGTAGCCCTGATCGAAGCTGACTTTCGAAACCCGAAAGTCGGAGATATTCTTCAGGCTAACAACTGTCCGGGTCTTATCAATGTTATCGAAGATAATGTAGACCCGAAGGAGATTATTCTAAGATTTGAGGGCAGAAACTTGATAAGCTTCGTTTCGGGCGGTCGTCATAAATCACCATCAACACTTTTGGCTTCGCCGAATTTTAAGAGTCTCTTGCAAACCCTCTCGTCTACCGTAGACGTAGCAATCATTGATGCACCCTCAATCTTGCTTTACGCAGACGCAAACGTACTTCTGTCTCAAGCCGACTCAGCCATTCTTGTTGCCTTAGAGAATTACACGAAAAGTACACATTTAAACCAAGCCATAAAGCAAATCGGTGAAGACAAAGTCAGCGGGCTAATTTACAATCGACTGACACGACACCAATTCGCTGTAACCAAAGCGATGCGTAAAATTCGTATGTCAAACAGCTAGACAGGCTCCACGGATAACTATTTCTTGCACACCTGATTCGCCATTTTGCGTGCCAACGCATAAGGCTCCGATGAAGACTTTGTAATTCGAGTAATTTGCCTCCATCGATCGCACGCTCCCGGCTGTGCTTGTTGCATTCTTAACTCAGCCTCATTACGAAGTTGGGATGCGAGCGTATTCAGTCTTTCGAAGCCTGCAGTGATTTTTACATGATTCGGCCGTAACTTCGCGCCTGCATCCCACTTAGAAAAGGCCGCTGCATATTTTTGCTGTGCGAATAAAGTATCACCTTGAACGGCGTATGCATCCGCGATCGAAGATTCAAGCTCATTTTTCCAAAAGGAGTCCAGGCCTTCTGGTAATAATTGTTTTTCAATCTTCGCAAAATCACGAAGATAAAACCACGCCTCAGACGGGTCATTTCCTAACGCCATTCTCACTCGCTCGTATTTTTCTTTCGACAAGCGCAAATATTTTTCGAACGACTTCCCTTTGGCTGTTTTTCTAGACGACGCACGCTCCAATGAGCGTAGAGCTCTCTTGTAATCTCCGGAGAGATAATGCATGGCGGCAGACGCAAGTTCATCATCAGATAAGAATATCAAGACTCGCTCTCGAGGACTCGTCTTCTTTTGGCTAGATGTTTGATTAGAAGCCTTCTTGTCTTTTCCTGTGTACGTTTGAAATCGAATACGTTCTTTCCGCATCTTCTTTTCAAGTTGCCAAATTAATTTTCTGGCTTCTTCGTTCGTCTCATCGAGTTGCAACACGGATAATAAAACACTGTGACCGTGGCGAAGTTTCTTTGAGGCATTCATGTCTAATCTGACACGTGCAATTTCGGATCGAATAACTTTCTCGGTACTCTCCTTTAGTTTTCTTTGAGCTCGTTCGCGAAAACTTTTTTCGTCCAGAAGAGTTTGATAAGTGAGCAAAGCCTCTAATCTTCGACCAGATTTCTCGAGTTCGATAGCTCTACCAAGTTGTTTATTCGCGGCACGAGCCTTCTCGATTCTCTCATTCAATGCTTTTGCCACGCTATTTACAGGATCTCTCTCGCGAAGCTCTACTAATGTTTCTTGAGCACTAAGAAATTGCATAGCCTGAAGCTGTGACTCCGCTTGTTTAATTTTTTCTTCTACAAACGCATCGAAATCAAATGAAGGGTCGACAACAGGGATATCGACGGGCCAACCTGATGAATCTCGACGTCCAAAGGGAGAAGTAGATGTTCGAGTCAGTTGAGCTAAGGTTTGGTCTTTTCGTGTGGCTGAATTATCATCCTCCGATAAAATCCGTTGCTGACCAGCATCAATGGCTTCTTTTTTTAGCGCTTTTCCAACATCGGGTGCTGGTGCATCATCAGGTATTTCGTTCCTTTCAACTTTAGAATCAGAATCAAAAAGACTGGATAAACGAGATATTGGATTGTCTACTGCAAAATACCAAGCAGTAAAAACAAGAACCGCAAATAGCCCTGCTAGCTGATAGTAACTGAGGAATTTGTTGATGCGGTTTCCTCGAGAAAGTAATTTTTTTCTCGAGCGTGATGCACCTTGATACTGCGCCGGAAGCTCCAGCCGGAATTCTACATTACCCACCTTTATGAGATCAAAATTAGATAGACCGGACTGCTTTACCTTTTCGTCATTAACAAATGTTCCGTTCGAAGACTGAAGATCTTCAACAATTGTTTCTCCGGTGCGAAGAGAAATTCTAGCGTGTTGGCGAGAGATAGATTCGTGAAGTACAGGGACATCACAATCCTCAAGTCGTCCAATGATATTCTCACCGCTCTGTAATAGAAATCGTTCATCAAAAACCGGCTCAGTCAATCCTACAAGAATCGCGTCCGCCTTTTGAGAAGTCGACGCCGCAAGCTCATCTAGATGCGAGCGCTCCGGTTCTTGAGACATCCGAGGCTCCAAAAACGCATAGATTTCTTGCGAAATTGATTCGTCCTGCATCTGATTTTGCGGCACTTTCGATGATGGCAAATCGTTTTCAGATGCAAGTAAGGTTACTCGATAACCTCCAAAACTCACTTCATCGTTGGCTGTTAGGACCGCGGAGCCCTCAATTTTTTGCCCGTTAAGCTTTACACCATTTACGCTACCCAAGTCGTCAACGTGAACATCTCCATCAGAAAAGCGAAAGGAAACATGTCGACGTGAGACTTTCTTATCATTTACACGAATATCTGCGCTCTCGTCACGACCGATGACGGTAGGCACAGAGGTCAAAATCAGTTCGCGTGTGTCACCATTCGGTGCGTGAATAATGATCTTTACATTTGAAGGGGAAGCAGACACCAGTTACGCGGTCCGTTTCTTTTTTGATAGACTATGAAGGGAGCATATTTCCAAAACAGCTGACTCTTTTGGCGCATCGCCCAATGATTTACGCACCGAATATTCCGAGATCGATATCATCGCCTCGGTCATGCAATTCCTCGAGGAATTGTGGAACGTAACCCGTTGCTCGGAAAGCGCCCGCAACTAAACCATTCTCATCGAGCCCGTCGGATTCGAAAACGAAAATGTCTTCAAGCACCGCGTCGCCTTCTTCTAAGCAAACCTCGGACACTCGAGTTAATCTTCGGGAACCATCAGCGAATCTATGCTCTTGAATAACAACGGGACATGCCGAAGCAAACAAACTCGCTGCTTGAGCCACATTGAGACCTGATTTTTTGAGTGCATCGTGCACGACACGCTCAACCAAAGTCTCCAAGTTCGAAGCTGAGTGAGCAAAAACAGCGCCTTCAAGTACTCCGTCCATAGCATCCAAAACAGCTCGTACGTTATTGCTACCGGATAACGAGCCGATAAGAGAACGCTCAGGTGACATTGACTGAGCAATCTCCAAGATCTCAAGCATTGAATGTCCTGCGCCTTCCTGAAACGACACGACGTTATGATGATCTGGAAGTAATAATTCTACTTTTGATTCTATCGTCACTACTCGTTCATCCGCGTTGAAGCGTGAACCGATCGCGTTTAAGGTTGCGCTTCCGGTAATGCCTGGACCGAGCGCAAGAGCGACACCTTTTCGGTAACGCAAACAATAGTCGAAAAATACGAGCATGTCTTCGCTTAGCCCATCAGCTTGGACGAGATCTTCAAATGTGAAGGCTTCTCGAGTATCTTTACGCACGGTAAAGGTAGGCCCGCGAAAGGAGGCTGGAGATTGCGCGCCGGTTACTCGAATCCCATTCGCTAACCTTACGTCAACGAGAGAGGAGGTATTACCATATCCGACTCCACCGAGCAGAGCGAAAACTCGTAGCATCGTTTCCCGCTTCAAGCTTTCGTTTATGGACTGCCCGGTATCTCCAAGTTGACCTTCACGATCAACGAGAACTTGCCCCTGAGGGGTAACAACGATTTCGTGAACGTCGCCATCACCGATATGGTCAAGCACGACTCCAAAGTCTGTAAGGCCGTTAACGACGTGCTGCACAACTGAACCCTTATCTTCACTCTTTGCGAATATACCGTGGTCAGCCAATCGGTCCGCATTCGCAGTCGCTGCAGAACGAATTTCTTCCTGCATAGATGCGATGTCGAGAACAGATCGAGTACGAAGTCCTAGGTCATTAATCGTAAGACTCGTTAGGTACTCCACTGCCTCTTTGAAAGAACGGCACTCGACTCCTCGAGCTTGAGCGCGGCCGGAAGCAATCTCAGCAGAAGACATCGCCGCTTTAGAATCAAAAGAGGCTACTTTCGAAGGCGCGGGAGACAGCGCTGCGGCGGGTCCTTCCGATGTTACGCGCTCCGCTCGAACAGACCTTCGTTGCGCAACAGGTTTACGACGGGAGACCGGTGCACGAGCGGGTCCGGCTGAACGTTTGGCCGCTGGTTTTGGCGACGGCATTGGAGGCGGTTCATCAGGTAAGGGTGTTGGTTCGTCTTCGAAGACTTCTTCTTTCCTGCCCAAATCGAGTTCATAACCATCATCATCATCTTCCTCATCTTGTAGAAAGTCTTCAGGTTCGGGTTCAGGCTCAGGTTCAGGTTCAGGTTCAGGTTCGGGTTCGGG
>Ga0163109_10000184_pt1 | contig 50298 bp, 46 predicted proteins | sample CRUFie1St13metaG_FD_108704 | JGI IMG/M metagenome (GOLD analysis project Ga0163109, IMG submission 108704) | Marine microbial communities from the Costa Rica Dome - CRUD Field 142mm St13 metaG | ecosystem: Environmental > Aquatic > Marine > Oceanic > Photic zone | place: Costa Rica: the Eastern...
GTCGATCGCGCCTTCCCCACCCAGTCTGCAGGATTGGAAGTGGCGTAACTGCGCTTCCTCTGCTGCATGAAAAAGGCCATCCTCGCGGGTGGCCTTTTTTCGTGTCGATTGTGAATCGGAGTGGAGGGGGTCAAGAAGACGCTTCTTCACCCACTTGGGTTGCGTAGGCGAACAAATTGCTCACCTCATGCTCGGCTGCGTGCAGCGCTTCGCGCAGGGCGCGATTCTCAGATCTCAGATCGTCGTTGCGTTGCTGGGTACGCGCCAACTCGGCCTTCAATCGCAAGAACTCACCCATAACCGCTTTGCGTTCCGTCAAAGCCGCCTGCAGTTGTTTTTCGAGCAACATTTCCATGGATGACAAGATAGCGTTGAAGGTTCCTAAAGGGGCCATGACTCGCCGTAGTTATCAACGGGCGAAACCTCCGTTTTTGTGAACGCGCCGCCACCAGAACAGAAAGGCAAACCCTGCCAAGCCCAAAAAGGCACAACCGCCGTACAACGACAACAATACTTCAGGATTGGTGGCGTACCACGTCCCTGAAACGTAAGCACCTCCGCCGATGCCCACCTCCAGTGCCATCAGCATCGTGCTCAAGGACGTAGCTGCTTTCCCCTCTGGCGCAAGGTCAATGGTCCACGCGAAAATGGCGGGCATGTTGATGCCAATGGACAACCCGTACACCACACCCGCTGTGAGCAGCATGGGAACCGTTGTGGCATTGGAGAACAACGTCATGCCCAACGCCAACAACACGGCGCCCACCATGAGCAACTCCACCCGTCCATGTCGATCGGACGCCTTTCCTGCGATCAGCCGCGCCACAATCGAGGCCGCGACCACCACCGTGTTGAACGACCCTTTGTACTTGAACCCCAGCTCCTCGACGAGGTCAGGGGTGACCGTCAAGAACGCCCCGAAAGCGAGTGCAACAGGCAACAAGAACACCGACGACGGCCACGCTGCCCGCTCCAAGCTGCCTCCTTCAAACACATTGAGGTCGCCCCATTGCACTTTCCTCGGTTGAGGAAGGGATTCGGGCAACAGCGACGTCATTCCGTAGGCAGCCACCCCCAACGCGCTGCTCGCCAAAAACATGGCATCGTAGCCAAACTCCACGGCCAACCAACTGCCCAAAGCTGGGCCCAAAGCCATGCCGGCATTGCCTGCCACACCGAGGTATCCAAGGGCCTCTCCCCTTCTTTGGGCGGGGACGATGTCCGTCAAGAATGCACTGGTGCCCGTGGGACGGAAGCCCGTCGACAAACCGTGAAGGAGCCGCACCACCAAAAAGCCCGTCACCGCCATGGCCACGTTGTCCATGCGCGCCACACCGATGTACGCGAACCCCGCCAGGGCCGTGACCGCAGTGCCAAAAAGCATCACCGGCTTGCGTCCCGCCCGATCCGCCATACGCCCCGACACAAAACGACTGAAGAACGCACCAATGGTGAACAGCGCCACAATCCAACCGATGAGATGGTGTGCGCCCATTTGGGCCAAATAGCCCGGCAACTCCGGCAACAGCATGCCAAAACTGGCCATGAACAACACAGTTCCCGTGCAGAGCAACCAAAAGGTTCGGGTGAAGATGGGCGTTTTCAAGGACGCGAAGGTAGTCCGCGACCTCGTCCCTACCTTTCAGTCATGGCACGGCAGTATCCCACGAAAGTATTGATCGCTTGGGGCGAAGCCATTTCGGGCAATGGCGAACTCCGAGACTGGCTCCTGGGCCACGGCTATCCCGAGCTTGGCCTCTTTGTTCATGCGATGCACAACCAATCCGAAGCGCGGACGTGGCTCATCAACGAAGGGTTTCCGGAATTGATGGCGCTGTGTGGCGGGGCTGAGGGCGATCCGCGCGCCGTGCAATGGTTGCGCAACCACGATCATCCTGTGCTCGCGCTGATGGCGTTGGCCGCGGACAACGACGACGAAGCCATGAAGGAGTTGATTCAAGGTCACGATCGAATCTGGGCCAACCTCGCATTGAAAATTCGATCCATCAAAAACGGCATCGAAGAGCGTCACAACGACTGGCACAGCTTTGGCCGAGACTGACGGATTCAGGAGGGTGTAGAGAACGTCAAGCTGCTGAGGGATTCCGGCGCCAGCCACGTGTTGGCCACCTCCAACAAGTCGGAGGCCCGGAGCGCCTCAATCGCCTGAACCAACGAATCGAGGGTCTCCACACGGTCGTACATCAAGTACGTCTTGGCAAGGCCTGAAAGCACCGTGGCTCCATGCTCGTGGCCCAAGGCAATTTGACCCAACAGTTGCTGCTTGGCATCGTGAAGTTGGCGGGTGCCTAAGGCTTTGGTCCGGATGACGTCCAGTTCCTTTCGGACCAAGCGCTCAACCCGCTTGTGGAAGCGGGCGTCGGTGCCGAAGTACACATTGAACACCCCCGTGTCTTGGTAAACCACGTGGTTGGCCTCGATGTGGTACGCCATCCCGTGCTTCTCTCGAATGTTGAGGTTCAACCTGCAATTCATGGCTGGACCGCCCAACAGGTTGGCCAACATCGTCATTGCCAGCTTGTCCTTGCTGTTGCCCCCCGGCGCCACGCATCCTGTGATGTGGTGAACTTGGTGGATGCCTTTGGGCAGCGTTTGCACAAACACGCCTGCAGGCTTTGGCGCGACGCGGCCGACATCGGCCGACTTGGGCCCTGAAGAAAAAGCCCCAAAGTGTCGTTCAGCCCATTTCAAGACAGCCTCCCAGCTGACCGCCCCCACCACACCGAGAACCATGTTGTCAGGTCGGTAGTGGCGTGACACGAAGCCTTGAACCTGCCTCCGCGTCAACCGCTTCACACTTTCCGCATCGCCCAAAATCGGTGCCGCCAGTGCATGGCCCTGGTACAGTCCTGCTTCGAAGGACTCAAAAATGACATCGCCTGGCTGGTCCTGAACGCCCGCAATTTCATCGAGGATGACATCCCGCTCCTTGTCCATCTCCGCTTCGGAAAACACACTTTGAAACGCGATGTCCGCCAACAACTCCAGAGCGCGCTCGGTGTCTTTGCTGCGCTGAGAGGATGTGATCCAAGTGTCCTCCTTGGTGGTGTAGGCGTTGATTTCGCCGCCCACCGATTCCATCCGGTTCAGGATGTGAAACGCCTTGCGCTTATGCGTCCCCTTGAAGAGCACATGCTCAATGAAATGGGCCAAACCCGCTTCCCCCTCGCCCTCGTCTCTGGTACCTGCGTTGACCACAAGGGCACAATGGGTCACTTCCCGCGGCATCCACGCATGAATGATCCGCAGGCCGTTGGGCAGAACGTGGGTTTGGAATTCTGGATTCACGATGCAAAGGTCGGTGGGAATACGAAGTGTGGTACGCTGGTCCGTGCACTTAGGCCCAACATGACAAAAACGCCAGCATCACTGCGCCCGCCACACCCATCACCAGCAGGGTGTACGGCAAAATGTCGCGGGCGGACAGTCCGGTGATGCCCAACAGCGGCAACGCCCAAAACGGCTGCAGCATGTTGGTCAGTTCGTCCCCAAACGCCATGGCCATGATGCCCCGCTCCAGGGGCACCCCCAACGCATGGCACGCCTCCAAAACGAGGGGACCCTGCACGGCCCATTGGCCACCCCCACTGGGCACGAAAACATTCAAAACTCCAGAGGACACAAAAAGCGCCTCAGGAAGCCAATTGGCGGAGGTCGCCCCCACCAAAGAGGCGGCGAGCCAGGCCCCCAGTCCCGTGCCAGACACCATGCCCATGATGCCGAAGTAGAGCGGGAATTGCACCAATATGCCCGAAGCCCCAGAAATGGCCTCATCCAGGGCTTCGAGCAATCCACGCACTTCGCCATGGGCCAACAACGCCGCACCCAGCAAGACCATGTTGATCCAATCCGGCGTCACAAATGCCAACTTGGACAAGGGGCCCGACGCCCACGCCCATGACACTGCGCCAACCACACAAGCCACGCCCAAAACCCACGGGATGACCCGACCTCGGTCCAAGCGCTCTGCCAATCCTTCCGAACGTGCCTCCGTCTTTTTGGGCGCACGCCGCGTTTCCGTCACCTCGGGCAACAGGTTGTCCGAACCGCCTCCAATCCGTCGACCCAGCCACAAAAACGTGAGGACCACAACAACCACTGTGGTCCAGGTCACAGCTTGGCTCCACCCCGTCAGGGCCGTTTCACTCAAGGTCAATACGTCCGGCAATTCTGCGGCCCAAGGGGCATTGGGCACCAGCGACGCCAAGTGTCCTTGTTCGGCCACTTTCAAGGGCGCCGAACCTCCCAATCCTCCATGCCAAACCAACAGACCCGTGTACCCGGCGGCACCCAGCACCCCCAAAGACACCCCACGCAACGGAGAGGGGTCCCCTTCGGCCCGACGCCGGTCCATGACGCCACGCACCAAAATCGCGCCCGCAATCAATCCAAGACCCCAGTTGAGCCAGCCGAGCGCCATGCTCAGCAGCGCCACTTTGGCCGGGGCATGCGCAGGCGTCAAGACAATCCAATCAATGGCCCTGCGGAGGGCTTTCAACACAGGAGGCGCCAACGCCAACACGTGGCCCAACACCAACATGAACATGGCCTGAAACCCAAATCGGATCAGCCCCGGGTTCCAAAGGCCTTGGGCCCAAGCATCGAGCACCTCATGGGGCGTGGCCTGTCGCAAGGCCAAGCATCCCGCGAGGGCTGTCAACATCACCGCAATGGTGAACGGACTGGGCAACCAACGTTGAAATCCCCGGGCGTACGCGTCAAGCGCCCGCTCCAGCCCGGATCCTTGGACGTGCTTGCCAGCCATGCAGGCCGTTTAGAAGGGCAGGTCGTCGTCGTCCGCAGGTGCGGCAGCGGGCATCGGTGGGACGGGTGGCATGGGCGCCGCGCTCACAGCCGCGGGCTGCTGCCCTGCTTCTGTACCACCGGCTTGATCGCCACGCTCAATGCGCCACGCGTTCAAATCCACGTAGTACTGACCATTGTACTCACGGCCACGCAGGTCAAACTTCACATTCACCACATCACCCTCGGCGTACTGACCAAGCTGCTCTGACTTTTCCTTGAGCGCCGAGAACTTGATGTCCTGCGGGTACTGCTCCATGGTTGTCACGACGAAGTCGCGCTTGTAGAATCCACTGGGAAAATCTTGCTGGTCAAACAGCTTCTTGAGGGTGCCTTTCACTTCAAATGCCATGAAACGAAGGTAGGCGTTGGGCCTCTTTTTTCCGCGTCAACCGGCGTTGAAAGCGAGCAGGGTTTTCCACGCTTCATCCACCATGCCCTTGTCCAAAAAATCTGCCGCCATGTGGTGCAAAGCTTTCTCCAACGTCGCGCCGTCGTCCTCGTGCTCCATGAACACGTCGGCCAACTCCAAGAGCTTGTGCTCGTTGACGTCGGTCTCGTCCGGCATGGTCTCGGTTCCCCCCAACATGGCGAGGTGATTTCCGGTCAGCACCTGACTTGTTCGGATGTCTTCAGGAAGGGCGTCCACCCCCATGCCCAGCACGCCAAGCGGTTTGGGCACCGTGAACAAGGCGTCACCGTGGGCACGCACGTAATGCGCCCCTCCACAGCGTCCGACCAAGTCCAACTTGGTTGCGTCGGGCACACCCGCCTCGTTCAACACGTCCTCGCGGAAGTGCATGCGCACGATTTCGGCAAACACCAACTGTCCGGCACCTCCTTGGTCTCCGAGCGACTCCAATTTCATCACCTTGCATTCCAGTTGAACCGGAGATTCCCCCACCCGGGGAGGCTGCACCGCCTCTGAAGGCACCGGCGTCAAACCTGCCTTGACAAATTCATCCACGCCCTCGGCGTAGTCCGTGCTGGCAAGCGAGCAGGCGTGAACCAAGGCGTGATCCACCAAATTCACCACCACTTCCCCCACTTCTTGTACGTTGTCCCACGTGTGTTTGGTCGTGGCATCTCGGCCTCGTCGTGCAGGGGAGAAAATCACCATGGGCGGGTTCGCCGAAAACACATTGAAGTAGCTGAACGGGGCGAGGTTCACCCTTCCCTGGCCATCGACCGTGCTGACAAAGGCAATCGGACGTGGCGCAATGCCGCCGAGTAGGCATCCGTGCAGCTTCTTGGCATCCAGCTCAGAAGGCCGATACGTCACGTGGGTGGACATCACTTTGCGTCGTGAGATTCCACCACGTCAATCGACCCCATGACCTTGTCCTTGAGGCCCTCCTTGAATGCGGCAATCCGCGCGCGGAGGGCGTCGTCGGTGGCGCCGAGGATTTGGGCGGCCAAGATGCCGGCGTTCGTCCCGCCATCCAATGCCACGGTGGCCACAGGCACGCCGGACGGCATCTGAAGGATGCTCAAGACCGAATCCCAGCCGTCAATGCTGTTGCGGCTCTTGATGGGCACCCCAATGACAGGAAGCGGCGTCAAGGACGCGGTCATGCCCGGCAAATGTGCGGCGCCACCAGCACCGGCAATGATGACACCGATGCCGCGTTCGGCTGCGCCGCGTGCGTAGTCCACCATGCGGTCGGGGGTGCGGTGCGCAGACACCACCGTCATTTCACACGACACACCCAATTCACGAAGGACGCGTTGAGCACCTTCCATCACAGGCAAGTCACTTGCGCTACCCATGATGATGCCTACAGATTTGTTCATGCCACGAAGATACTGCCCTTCGTCCGGCATGTCATGACAAAAAGATGCCGCCGGGACTCAGCCCTCGAACTCGTCGATGCGCTTCTTCAGCTCCGAGGCCAACTCGTAGTTCTCGGTGGCAATCGCCTCCTCCAACTGGCGCTGCAAGTCCTTCAAGGACAATTTCTTGGGCGTCTTGGGCTTCTTCGCCTTCGGGGACTCCTCTCCTTGCGTTTCACTTTCCGAGCCGTCGAGGTCCACCCCGGCTTCGTCCATCACTTGCTGGCTGCAACGGATGGGGCATCCGAACCGAACCGCCACCGCCACCGCATCCGAAGAGCGCGAATCGATCTGTTCTTCTCGAATCCCGTCGGTCACCGTCAATTGGGCATAGAAAATGCCCTCCATCATCTTGTGAATGAGCACCTCCGTCACCTCCATGCCAAACGCCGAAAGCGTGTTCTTCATGAGGTCGTGCGTCAATGGACGGCTCGGCCTCATGTTCTCCAGCTCGATGGCGATGGATTGTGCTTCTGCCCCACCAATGACAATGGGAAGCTTGCGCTTGCCGTTCACCTCACCCAAGACGAGTGCATACGCCCCTGAAGATGAACCGCTCAAGGCGATGTCCAAGATTTCAAGGTCGATTTTCTTCATCAGGATGCGAGGTGATGTGGGATCAGCCCAAGGTCTCGATCGCCGCGGTCAATTTAGGCAAAACCTCAAAGGCATCGCCCACGATTCCGTAATCGGCCGCCTTGAATAACGGCGCCTCTGGATCGGTGTTGATGGCCACAATGACTTTGCTCTGGTTGACCCCTGCGAGGTGTTGGATGGCGCCAGAAATGCCTGCCGCGATGTAAAGGTCTGGGCGGATGGTAATGCCCGTTTGTCCTACGTGTTCGTGGTGAGGACGCCATCCCATGTCGCTGACTGGACGGCTGCACGCCGTGGTGGCTTGCATGGCCTGGGCCAATTCTTCCACAATGCCCCAGTGCTCAGGACCCTTCAAGCCGCGTCCTGCAGAGACCACACGCACCGCCTCGGGAAGCGGCACAGAGCCGTCCTCGCTGGAGGCCTCAAATCCTTTCACGGTGAGTCGGGCCTCGCCCGCATCGGCTGCGAATGCCTCGACCGAGGCCGCCGCCCCGTCAGACGCCACCCCAAACGCATTGGGCGTGGTGGTCACGACTTTCTTTTCCGTTTCAATGTTCACGTGAGCCATGGCCTTGCCGCTGAACACGTTCTTTTTCACTTCTGAGCCTTGGAGCAGGCCTGTGACGCCAGGCACCATGCCAGCGCCCATGCGCACGGCCACACGGGGAGCCACTGCCCGACCGATGTGGTCGTGAGGCGCCACGACGAGGGTGGCCCCTTCTGCGTCTGCGGCAGCAGCCACAACGCGTGCGATTTGGCCTTCGTCTTGAAGGTTGTCGCCCATGTGCAACACCTTCGACGCACCTGCAGCACCTGCGCCGCCATCTCCATTCAGTTCACCCACCACCAATGCGGTGACGGTCGCCCCACATTGCTTTGCGTAGGACACGGCTTCCAAGCCAGCCTTGGTGGCCTGGCCATTCTTTGTAGGGACAAATGTCAAACAATTCATGTCTTTCAAATTCTGGGGTTAGAGGACTTTGGCTTCTTCGCGCAACAAACGCACGAGTTCTTCAGGGGCATCGGCAGACACCATTTTGCAATCTCCTTTCGCAGGAGGAAGCTCAAACTTGGACACCGCCGTGCCTTGGACGCCGCCTTCGGCAGGCACCACGTTCAACGGCTTGGTGCGCGCAGCCATGATGCCGCGCATGTTGGGGATGCGTTGCTCCGCCATACCCTTGGCCGCGCTCACAACCACGGGAAGCGTGGCTTCGACCGTTTCAAGGCCGCCGCTTGCCTCACGCTTGGCCTGCGCCTTGCCCCCGTCGAGGTCGAGCGACGTGGCGAGTGAGATGTAGGCTACATCGAGCATTTCAGCCACCATGCCTCCCACGACAGAACCGTTGTGGTCGATGGTCTCCTTTCCGCAAAGCACAACGTCGTACCCGCCTTGCTTGGCATGGTGGGCAATGAGTGAGGCGGTGTGCAAGGCGTCTTGAGGATTTGCGTCAATGCGTAGGGCATCGTCTGCCCCGATGGCCAAGGCCTTGCGGATGACGGGATCGCAATCCGCCTCACCGACCGTGATGGTCGTGACGCTGCCTCCGTGCTGCTCTTTCAATTCGAGCGCACGGACGAGGGCGTACCACTCGTCATAGGGGTTGATAATGAATTGAACGCCATTGGCGTCAAATTGCGTGTCGCCTTCGGTGAAGGCAATCCGGCTCGTGGTGTCCGGGGCTTTGCTGATGCAAACGAGAAACTTCATGGTCATTGAATGATTGACTTCGAGGGCCCAAATGACCACGTCGAAGGAGCCCCAAAGGTAGGTCAGCACGGACGATTCGATGCCCCGAAAATGCATCCAATCCCCCCTTTTGGACTTGGCATTGCTTAATCAATTACCTTTGCCGCCCAAATCGGACCTACAATGCGTGAAGTCACTTTCAGGGAAGCCGTGGCCGAGGCCATGAGCGAAGAGATGCGTCGGGACGAGTCAGTCTTCCTCCTCGGGGAGGAAGTGGCTGAGTACAACGGCGCCTACAAAGCCTCCAAAGGCATGTTGGATGAGTTTGGTGCGGACCGTGTCATTGACACCCCCATCGCCGAGCTCGGATTCAGCGCCATTGCGGTGGGTGCAGCCATGAATGGCCTGCGTCCCATCGTGGAGTACATGACGTGGAACTTTGCGGTTTTGGCCTCAGACCAAATCATCAACCACGCTTCCAAAATGCTCCAGATGAGCGGCGGACAGTTCTCCGTGCCCATCGTGTTCCGCGGCCCCAATGGCACCGCTGGACAGCTTGCAGCCACGCACAGCCAGAGCTACGAAAGCCTGTACGCTTCCATGCCGGGCCTCAAAGTGGTGACCCCTTTCACGCCTTATGAAGCAAAGGGCCTATTGAAGTCCGCCATCCGCGACAACGACCCCGTGCTCGTCATGGAGTCTGAGAAGATGTACGGCGACAAGGGCATGATTCCAGAAGGAGAATTCCTCGTGCCCATCGGCAAGGCCAACGTCCGCCGCAAAGGCGACGACGTCACCATCGTGTCCTTTGGCAAGATCCTCAAGGACGTGCACGCCGCGGCCGACGAACTCGCCAAAGAAGGCATCGAAGCAGAGATCATCGACCTCGTCACCATTCGTCCTTTGGACCTCGACACCATTGTGGAGAGCATCAAGAAAACCAACCGCTTGGTGATTGTGGAAGAGAGCTTCCCTGTGGCGTCCATTGCCACTGAAATCACCTACCGGGTGCAGCGTCACGCGTTCGATCACCTCGACGCGCCAATCCGCCGCCTCTGCCAGAGTGACACCCCATTTGCGTTCTCAACGAGCCTCATTGAGGAAGCCCTTCCCCAAGTGAAGGACATCGTGGAGGCTTGCAAAGACGTAGCTTACGTCGCCTAAGACAGACTTTCAAAACAACTTTAGATCAATCCGGGCCGAATGGCGGCCCCACAATCTCAACCTCATGCAGCAATCACTGCTCTACCTCGTTCCAGGTTTGGCCATTCTCGGCCTCATTGTCATGGCCGTTCAGGCCGCGTGGGTGCGCAAGCAAAGCACCGGCGAAGCTCGTATGAGCGAAATCGCGCAGCACATTCACGAAGGCGCCCTCGCTTTTTTGAGCGCTGAGTACCGCATCCTTGCGGTGTTCGTCGTCGTGGCAGGTGCCCTCCTCGGCCTCGTGTCTTCCATGGTGGAAACCACCCACTGGTTCATCGTGGTCGCGTTTGTCATCGGTGCCGTGTTCTCAGCACTCGCAGGCAACATCGGCATGCGCATCGCCACCCAAGCCAACGTCCGCACCACCCAAGCCGCTCGCACGAGCTTGAGCGAGGGTCTGAAGGTCTCCTTCACCGGTGGCATGGTGATGGGCCTCGGCGTGGCTGGCCTCGCAGTCTTTGGATTGAGTGCCCTCTTCATCCTCCTCCTCGGTTGGATGGGCGGCGGTGCAGAAGGCACCTCCGTGGACCAAATGACCGTCATCCTCGAAGCCCTCGCCGGATTCTCCCTCGGTGCTGAAAGCATCGCCCTGTTTGCCCGCGTGGGCGGCGGCATCTACACGAAAGCTGCAGACGTCGGGGCCGACCTCGTCGGAAAGGTGGAAGCAGGCATTCCTGAGGACGACCCCCGAAACCCCGCCACCATCGCCGACAACGTGGGCGACAACGTGGGTGACGTGGCCGGCATGGGTGCCGACCTCTTCGGTTCCTACGTTGCCACCGTGTTGGCGGCCATGGTGCTCGGCAACTACGTGATCAGCGATATGGGTGGCAGCATCTCCGACAACTTTGGAGGCATGTCCACCATCTTGTTGCCCCTCGTGATTTCTGCCCTCGGCATCGTGTTCTCGATTCTCGGCGCACAAGTCATTCGTGTCGGTGACGACGCCAAGGAAGCCCAAGTGCAGGCGGCCTTGAACCGCGGCAACTGGGGGTCTATCATCTTGACGGCCATCGCATGTTTCTTCTTGGTGGATATGATGCTCCCTGAGCAACTCACCATGGAATTCTTTGGTGAAGGTGCCCGCACCTTCAGCTCCATGAACGTCTTCTACTCGGTCATCGTCGGCCTCGTGGTGGGTGGTGCGATTTCCTACATGACGGAGTACTACACCGGCCTCGGCAAGAAGCCCGTGCTCGACATCGTGCGCCAGTCATCTACAGGTGCCGCGACCAACATCATTGCAGGTCTCGCAACAGGCATGATCTCGACGTTTGGCCCCATCATCCTCTTCGCCGCGGCCATCTACGCCGCCTACGAGTTTGCCGGATTCTATGGCGTGGCGATCGCCGCTTGCTCCATGATGGCCACCACGGCCATGCAGCTCGCGATTGACGCCTTCGGTCCCATCGCGGACAATGCCGGTGGCATCGCAGAGATGAGCGAACTCCCTGAAGAAGTGCGTGAGCGCACCGACATCCTCGACTCTGTCGGAAACACCACCGCCGCCATCGGCAAGGGCTTCGCCATCGCCTCTGCGGCCTTGACAGCTTTGGCCCTTTTCGCGGCGTACGTCGAGTTCACAGGCATTGAAGGCATCAACATCTTCAAGGCCAACGTGCTTGCCGCATTGTTCATCGGTGGCATGGTGCCCGTCGTGTTCTCGGCCTTGGCCATGAACAGCGTTGGCAAGGCCGCCATGGAAATGGTGCAGGAAGTGCGTCGCCAGTTCAAAGAGATTCCTGGAATCTTGGAAGGCACGGGCACCCCTGAATACGGCAAGTGCGTGGACATCTCCACCCAAGCTGCATTGAAGGAAATGATGCTCCCAGGCGCCATGACCATCCTCTTCCCGTTGGTCATCGGCTTGTTGCCCCTCATGTTGGGCGCAGAAGCAGCATGGGCTGCGGAGACCCTCGGCGGCTACATGGCCGGCGTGACTGTCAGCGGTGTGCTCTGGGCCATCTTCCAAAACAACGCAGGTGGTGCATGGGACAACGCCAAGAAGTCCTTCGAGGCCGGCGTGGAAATCAACGGTGAGATGACCTACAAAGGTTCCGACGCCCACAAAGCAGCCGTGACAGGCGACACCGTGGGTGACCCCTTCAAGGACACTTCTGGACCTTCCATGAACATCCTCATCAAGTTGACCTGCCTCGTCGGTTTGGTCATCGCCCCCATCTTGGGTGGTGGGCACGGCGAAGGCCACGCCGAGGATGCCGAAGCGAACACAGGGCGCACGGAGATTGTTGCCAACGTAAACGAATGAACAACATGAAGCAACTCCTCCTCCCCGTCTTTGCAGCAGCCACCCTTTTGGTGGCATGCGGAGAAACCGCGCAAGAAGGCTCCAAGGCCGCTGCGACCCAAGGTGAAACCATCCAGACTTCGGTTGAGGATGGCGTGTACGTCCTCAACAAAGTGAAGCCCAAGGTGACGTGGTCTGCCCAGAAGTTGACCGGAGACGGCCACAACGGCACCCTGCACATCGAAACGGGCAAGTTCCGAGTGAAGGATGGCCAGATTGCTGAGGGCATGGTCATTTTTGACATGAAGCGCATCGCGGTGTCCGACCTGCAGGGCGAAGAAAAGGAAAGCCTCGAGGGCCACTTGCGTTCAGGCGACTTCTTCAACGTGGAAACCCACCCCCAAGCGGTCCTCAGCGTCAGCGACGTCACTGAAGGAGCCGACGGCAAAGCACAATTGAATGCGACGTTGACCATGAACGGAGAAGCGGCGGATTACACCATTCCCGTGGAGGTCGTCGTCGCAGACATTCCTGGAGACACCAAAGGATTGGCCATCCAAGGCAAGTTCCGCCTCGACCGCACCAAGCACAACATCACATACCGCTCTCAGACCTTCGACGACAAGCTCGACTGGTTCATCAAAGACGAAGTGGAACTTGGATTCTCGGTCATCGGTGTGCCCACCATGTGATCAAATTCACTGACAAGCATCAAAAAAGGCCCGCAGTTGCGGGCCTTTTTTTGTGTTCTGACACTCCGAAATCCTCGGAGCGGAAGGCTCAACTGAACAAGTTGTTCAGCTTTCCGTCAATGGCTGTGATGATGCCCCCGAGGTCTTCCTTGTCCTCGTGGAAGTTGTTGTTGTCGACGTCAATGATGAGGAGCTCACCCTTGTTGTATGTGCTGATCCACGCCTCGTAGCGCTCGTTCAATCGGTTGAGGTAGTCCAAACGGATGGCCTCCTCGTATTCGCGGCCACGCTTTTGGATTTGGGCCACAAGCGTGGGCACCGACGCGCGCAAGTAAATGAGCAGGTCCGGCGGCGTGACGAACTCTTCCATCAACTCGAACAAGGACAGGTAGTTCTCGAAATCGCGGGACGTCATCAACCCCATGGCCTGCAGGTTGGGCGCGAAGATGTTGGAGTCCTCGTAGATGGTCCGGTCCTGAATGATGGGCTTCCCCTTCTTCTTCATCTCGATCAGCTGTGCAAACCGAGACTTCAGGAAATACACCTGCAAATTGAAGGACCACCGGGTCATGTCCTTGTAGAAATCGTTCAAGTAAGGGTTGTCGTCCACTTGCTCGAAGTGAGGCGTGTAGCGGTAGTGTTTGGCCAACAGCGTCGTCAAGGTGGTTTTCCCTGATCCAATGTTGCCTGCAATGGCGAGATGCATGGGGTCTTCGTCGTGGGGTTGAATGCAAAAATGGAAGGCCAAAGTAGGTCGGCGACTGCGCCCTTCCAAGCAACGTCAACAGGTTGGGGATAACTCTTGCTTGGATGCGTCGAGCACGGCCCTGAATGTGGCCTCGTCGTGCGTCAAACGCGGAACCTTGTGCTGTCCCCCTAAACGCTGGTTGCCTTCGAGCCACGCATCGAACGTTCCCGAGGGCACCACCCGAACGGTGGGCATGTCCAAGGCGAGGTTGGCGGTGCGTTTGGCCTTGTAATCGCCATTCAAACGCTGAAGCTGGGCATCCAACCGCTTCGCCAAGGCCGCTTCGGAGGGCTGCATGCATCCGCGTTGAAATTCCAGAGCCCAGGCGTGGCCAACCGGCTTGCCAAAATCGTCGAGCACAGGCCCCGCCATGTAGTTGTACAGCTCCGTCCCCAGCGCCTTGCACGCTTTGGCGATGGCTTGGTCGGTTTGATGTTCCATGACCTCCTCACCCACCAAATTCAAGTGAGACGAAATGCGCCCTGCCACGTGAATGCGAAGCGGAACCTTCGACGTGATGGTGACCAAATCGCCCACCAAATAGCGCCACAACCCCGCGTTGGTGGAAATCACGAGGGCGTACGTTTGGCCCACTTCCACTTCCCGAAACTCCAACGCCCTCGGCTGGGATTGCCCCACTTCCTCCAGCGGCATGAACTCGTAGTAAATGCCGTGATCCATCAAGAGCGCCATGTCGTCGCGCCGCAGGTCTTCTTGGTAGGCGAAAAAGCCCTCCGAGGCATTGTACGTCTCGAGGTAGTGCATCGGGGGAAGTCCCGGTACGTCAGGAATCATGTTGGCGAACGTGTCACGGTAGGGCTTAAACCCCACCCCGCCGTGCATGTAAAGCCAAAGGTTGGGCCAGACTTCGCGCAGGTTGGATTTGCCCGTGACTTCAAGCACGCGCTGGGTCACTAAGGACATCCAACTGGGCACACCCGCCAAAATCCGAACGTCTTCCACTGCGGTGGCCCGGGCCATGGCTTCCACCTTCTCTTCCCAATCTGACATCAGCGCGATGCTTCGGTTGGGGGTTCTTCTGGCTTCACACCAAGGGGGCAAATGCCTGACGATGATGGCACTCAAGTCTCCCTTCAAGGCGCTTTGGCCCTCTTTGACCAGCGCACTTGAGCCCCCAAGGATGAGGTGTTTGCCCTGGTACAACTGGGCACGGGGCACTTGATGACAAAACTGGGCCAGCACGTCTTTCCCGCCTTTGTAGTGGCCTTCGTGAAGCGATTCACTCGTGACCGGCAACCACTTGTGGTGGTCGCTCGTGGTGCCGGAGCTTTGGGCAAACCACTTGGTGACGCCCGGCCACAACACATTCCTTTCGCCGACGCGCGCCCGGAGGATCCAGGGCTTCAACGCGTCGTAAGTCACGATAGGCACGTGACGCACAAAGTCCTTGCGGCGGGCCACGTCGCTGGCTTTGTCAATCCCCAATGATTTGCCGTACATCGTGGAAGCCAACCCGTGCATCAGCCCGAGGTAGACCCCACGCTGGGCGTCTGCTGGGCGAGATTGCGCCCACAAAATGTGAGGCATACGCGCACCAATCAGGCGATGAAAAATCCGGTTGGCTGGCATGAATGCCAAGGTACGCCACAAGCCCATGCCCGGTGCACCCTCGGTGCCTGAGCCTGCGATTCACAAAAGCACTTGAATCAAACGACCTCCTCCGCGGGGGCAAAGACCTTCTGCGCAGCATCCAAGGCAAAATCGATGTCCGCCTCGGACGTGTACCTCGAGAAGGAGAAGCGCACACTCGCCTTGTTGGGGTCGTGAAATTGAAGGGCCCTGAGCACGTGAGATCCGAGCGTTGCGCCGCTGGAACAGGCGCTGCCTCCTGAACAAGCCACCCCTTCGAGGTCGAGCAAAAACACGGCCATGCCGCCGTTGGGATGTTCCGGGAATTGGACGTTCAGTACCGTGTAAAGGCGATCCTCTTTGTCCGAATCCCCGTTAAACACCACCCCGGGAACGCGTTCCCTGAGTCCTTGCACCATGCGGGCTTTCATGGCGCGGACGTGGGCTTCGTGCTCGGCCATGTGTTCGAAGGCGGCGGCAAACGCCTCGGCCAGCCCCACAATGCCTGCGACATTTTCGGTGCCCCCTCGGAGCATGCGCTCCTGACCGCCGCCGACAATCATGCCGTCAATGCGCAGCTTGGGATTGACGTACAAAAACCCGGTGCCCTTGGGTCCGTGCAACTTGTGCGCGCTACACGCCAAAAAGTCCACATCCACGGCGTTCAAATCGAGGGGGTAATGCCCCATGGTCTGCACGGTGTCGCTGTGCAACAACGCCCCATGCTCCCTGCACAAAGCACTGAGCCGGGCGAGGTTCACCATGACGCCCACCTCGTTGTTGGCGTGCATCAAGGAGACCAAGGTCCTTTTCTCTGAACCGGCCAAAAGTTCGGCGAGATGGCCCATATCCACCTGTCCGTCCTCTTGGTGCTGGACATGAACAAGCTCCAACTGGTGTCGGTCCGAGGCTTGCTGCGTGGCCTTGATGACCGCGCTGTGCTCGGCTGCCGACGTGATGATGCGCTTGACCCCCAAGCAGCTCACTGCAGCCTTGATGGCGTGGTTGTCCGCTTCTGTCCCTCCGGACGTGAAGCAGATGGTCCGGGGCGGGACGCCCAACAGGGAGGCGATGGTGCGCCGGCTCGTTTCAATCAACGCCTTGGCTTTTCGACCCGGCGCGTGGGTGGAAGACGGATTGCCATGAACCGTGGTGTACACGTCCATCATGGCCTTCACCACTTCAGGTGCCACCGGGGTCGTCGCCGCATTGTCGAGGTAAGCGTGCATGGGGCGGCTAAGTTAGGCCTGTGCCGGTGCGCTTTGAAGGTGATGCTCGAGGCGACCGGCAAATCGGTCGGCCAATGCCCTGGCTGACTCCGGTGTCGGCGCTTCTGCGTAAATCCGAATGATGGGCTCGGTGTTGCTTTTTCTCAGGTGCACCCACCCCTCCTCAAGGTCAAATTTCACCCCATCCACGTCGTTCACTTCGGCGTCGCTCACTTCGTCCCGAAGCGCCATCAATGCTGCGTCAACATCGACTGCAGGCAAGGACATTTTGTCCTTCACCATGTGAAAATCTGGGTAGGTGTCACGAAGTGCACGGCACGTCATGTTTTTGGAGACCAGGTGGGTCAAAAACAGCCCAATGCCCACCAACGCGTCGCGTCCGGCATGGGATGTGGGGTAAATCACGCCGCCATTCCCCTCGCCCCCGAGGATGGCACCGGTCTCGCGCATTTGGGCCACAACGTTGACTTCACCCACAGCAGATGCCGTGTACGAGCATCCATGGCGGGCGCTCACTTCGCGCAGGGCACGGGTGCTGCTGAGGTTGCTCACCGTCGGGCCCGGAGTGTGGGCCAGCACGTGGTCCGCCACCGCCACCAACGTGTACTCTTCGCCGAAGAAGCTGCCGTCTTCGCAGACAAAACACAACCGATCCACATCGGGGTCGACGCTGATGCCCAAATGACATTGTCCCTCCACAACGGCTTGGGTCAAGTCGGTCAAGTGGCCGGGCAACGGCTCTGGGTTGTGTGCGAAATGTCCGGTGGGCTCGCAGTGCACAGGAACCACCTCCACACCCAAGGCCTCAAGAAGCATCGGCACGGCCACGCCGCCCGACGAGTTCACGGCGTCGACCGCCACTTTCAATCCCGCGCCACGAATGGCCTCGGCATCGACCAACGCCAGGTCGAGAACGTGCGCGACATGACGCGCCAGCCAGCTGTCGTCTTGGGTGGTGGTGCCCGTGGCATCGACCTCGGCGTAGGTCACGCCTTCCCGGGCCAGTGCCAGCACACGGTCGCCGGCCGCTGCGGACAAAAACTCGCCCTCGGCATTCAATAGCTTGAGGGCGTTCCACTGTTTGGGGTTGTGTGACGCGGTCAAGATCAAGCCGCCGTCGGCCTTCAGACCCGGGACGGCCAACTCGACCGTGGGCGTGGTGCTCAGGCCCAAGTCGATGACGTCGATGCCCATGGCGTTCAAGGTGCCGCACACCACGTCGCGCACCCAAGGTCCGGAGATGCGGGCGTCGCGTCCCACCACCACACGCGGTGCGTCGCCTCCCGACTTCTGCTCCCAAACCCATGCGCCATAGCCACTGGCAAACGTCACCACGTCGGTGGGACTCAGCCCTTCGCCGGCCTTTCCGCCGACCGTGCCGCGGATGCCTGAAATGGATGCAATCAACATGTTTGCAAGGTAGGGTCGGCCTCGCCCCCTTCGTTCTCTGTTGTGGCGCGTATCGTTTTGGATTTTTTCCACCATTCCTGTGCATAATCCGTGTCTCGAACGGGCCTTTCTTCCGACCTTCGCATCGTACTTTGTTGAAGTATGCACGAAGAAGGACGTCCACATCAGGGAGAGGAGCAGATTCTCGCGCTGGCCAAGGCTTTTGAAGCCATGATGCAGGCGGGCGAGTCGCGGTTCTTCGACCACGACGACCTCGAACTTCTCATCGAGCATTACCTCGAGAAAGGATCCTTGCGCAAAGCGCAGCAAGTGCATCACCATGCAAGCAGCCTGTACCCTGAGAGTTTGGGGCTTCAGCTGCGCGAGGCCCAAATCCTCGCCAGCACCGGCAAGCACGTTCAGGCCATTCCTCGTTTGAAAAACTTGCTCTCTTTTGAGCCACACAACGAGGAAATCCACCTGACTTTGGCAAACATCTACAGCCAAATGCGGGAACACAAATTGGCACTTCAGCACTTCAACGCCTTGCTTTCCTTTGCCGATGAGGAGCTGAAAAAGGATGTGTACATCGACGTGGCCCTCGAGCATGAAAACCTCGGGGAGTGGAAGCACGCCATCCGGGTCTTGCTCCAAGCGCTCAAGGAAGACCCGTCCAACGAGACGGCCCTGTACGAGTTGGCTTTCTGCATGGACAAAGAAGGCCGCATCCAAGAGGCTGCGGATTTCTACACCCAATTTTTGGACGACCACCCCTACAGCTTTGCAGCGTGGTACAACTTGGGCAACGCCCACCAGCGGTTGGGACGCTACAAAGAAGCCGTGGACGCCTACGACTTTGCGATTGCCATTGAAGACAGCTTCGCGCCTGCGTACCACCAAAAAGCAGAGGCCCTGACCGCCATGGAGCGGTTCGGAGATGCCTTGGACGTCCACCGTGAGACCCTCATGCTCGATGCGCCCCAACCCAGCACGTTCTGCTACATGGGCGAATGCTTGGAGCACTTGGGTGACCTCGACGAAGCGGAACAGTACTACATGCAGTGCCTCGAATTGGACGCCCATTTCTTGGAGGCGCATGTGGGACTCGGCGTGTTGGATGACTTGCGTCAAGACCACGCCGCCGCCTTGGAGCACTTTGCGCAAGCCCTGCTTCTCCACCCTCACCACGAAGACACCTTGCTGATGATGGCCACCGTTTTGAAGAAAATGGAACGCCATGAAGACGCAGACACGTGTTTGGTCCAACTCCTCGAACGCAACCCCAAGCACCTCGAAGCCTGGGAAGAACGCATCGACAACATGCAAGCGTTGGAGGCCCACGACCAAGCCCTGATTTTGCTCGACAATGCCTTCGAGCACCTGCCACCCACCTCAACCTCGTTGGGGTACAAACAATTTGTGAGCCTGTTCGCCTTGCGCATGGATGGAGAAGCCCTTCGCCTTCTCGACCACTTGCTGATGGCGGATTTCGAAGGCATGAATCGGTTGTTGGAGACCTACCCAGGTCTGCTCGACGACCCGCGTGTGGCCAGCCGGTACGCACGGATGAAACCCTGAACGATGAACCACAACCTCTCTCACCTGCCGGAGCGCCCCGCCAAGCCCCGCGAATCGGGCTTGACCATGGTCATGGACAAAGGCCTCAGCCTGCAGCAGGCCGAAGACTTTCTCGAAGTCAACGCCGACAAAGTGGACCTGTTGAAGTTGGGCTTTGGCACTTCGATTGTCACCCCCAACGTCAAGGAAAAAATCAAACTCTACCACGACGCTGGCCTCATGGTCTATCCGGGAGGCACCCTGTTCGAAGCCTACTTCGTTCGCAACCAACTGGACGACTACCTCCGCTTTGTGGACGACCTCGGCCTGGAGACCGTCGAAGTAAGCGACGGCTCGATGGTGATTGAAGAGGACGCCAAGTGCGAGATGATTTCTCGGTTGGCAAAGAAGTACCGCGTCTTGAGCGAAGTCGGCTCCAAAGAAGCGGGCATCCTCATCAGCCCCAACAAGTGGACGTCCATGATGCGGCAAGAACTCGCGGCGGGCAGCTGGAAGGTGATTGCTGAAGCCCGCGAAAGCGGGAACGTGGGCATTTACCGTCCGAACGGCACCGCGCACACGGCGCTGGTTCGCCGCATTTTGGCCAAGGTGAAATTGGAAGACATCCTCTGGGAAGCGCCTCAAAAGCCCCAACAGGTCTGGTTCCTCAAGCAATTTGGCGCCAATGTCAACTTGGGCAACATCGGACCCCACGACGTCATTCCACTCGAGTGCTTGCGTCTTGGATTGCGCGGCGACACGTTCTTCGACAACCTTCCCGAGGCCATGGCCGAAGGCGTTCGCCAAATCCCTGCAGACGAAATTTTGGACGACTGACGATGAAAAGCATCACGGTACAAGAATTGGTGTCCTGGCGAGAGGAAGGCGTTTCCCACGCCTTGATTGACATCCGCGAGCCCTACGAACGCGAAGTCAGCCACATCGACGGGGTTCACATCCCCATGGAAGACGTGCTCGAGCGCCTTGGGGAAATCCCCGAAGACATCCCCGTGGTGATCCACTGTCGTTCCGGTGCGCGCTCTGCGGCGGTGACCCACGCCTTGACCAACCAATACGGCCGCACCAACGTGCACAACTTGGAAGGCGGCATCCGTGCTTGGGCCACCCACATCGACCCCAACCTCGAGGTGGCATGAACTGGCCCTGGTCTGTCACAGCCAAAGGCTTTGCCATGGGTGTGGCGGATTTGGTGCCCGGCGTCAGTGGAGGCACAGTGGCCTTCATTGCCGGCATTTACGACCCCTTGCTTGACAGCCTCTCTTCCCTGAGCGGAGCAGGCCTGACCGCCCTTCGCCAGGGCAAACTTGTGGAGGCCTGGAACGCTGTGAATGGCCCTTTCCTCGTCGCCCTCGCCTTGGGCATCGTCACGGCCATTGCCACGCTCGCCTCTCCCCTTCATTGGTTGCTCGAACACCACCCGGTCATGCTTCGGGCATTCTTTGTGGGATTGGTGGCCACGTCTGTCCCGCTGGTGGGCAAACACGTCAAGCCTTGGGGCTTGGACACTTGGGTCTGGGCGGCCATTGGATGCGCTGTGGCGGGGTTTGTCACTTCCCTTCCGCCCTTGGTCCAAACCGACCACCCCGCGCTGTTGATGGCGGCCGGCGCCTTGGCCATTTGTGCCATGCTCCTTCCGGGCATCTCAGGCAGCTTCCTGTTGCTCATCCTCGGGGCCTACGCCCCCGTGCTTCTGGCGGTGAAGACCCTTGACTTGACGAAAATCGGAGCCTTCGGCGCCGGGGCCGTGCTCGGCTTGTTGATGTTCAGCCGTGTGCTGAAGTGGTTGCTGTCTGTGCATCGGCGTCCCACCTTGGCGTTGCTGACCGGCTTTTTGGTGGGATCGCTTCAAGCGCTGTGGCCTTGGAAAGCGCAGGTACGCCCCCTCTACACCCACAGCGACGGCCGTGTGGAATGGTTGCTCGAAAACGTGGCGCCCCAGGGCAACATCGCTGCGGCCCTCGGACTGGCCTGCCTCGGAGGCTTTGTCGTGTGGGGACTTCACCGCTGGGGCAACACCCGGGGCATGAAAGACGTCGGATGAGTGACGGAGCCTCCAAGTTTTTGGGTGTGTTGGGGCATCCCATAGGACACTCTCAAAGTCCCCGCTTGTTCAAGCGCATCCTCTCTGCCGAAGGCCGCGACGATGTGGCGTACCGCACGTTTGACTTGCCCAACATCGAGGACTTCCACACCTTGACTCAGGATCACCCCAACCTGGTCGGGTTGAACGTCACGGTGCCACACAAGCAAGCCATCCTGTCCAGTTTGGTGCGCGTTTCCGAAGAAGCCCAAGCCGTCGGTGCAGTGAACACCTTGGTCAAGACACCCCAGGGTTGGGAAGGTCACAACACCGATGTCTGGGGTTTTCAAAGGTCCATCCAGCCGTTTCTTGCCAACCGACACGAGCGGGCGCTCGTGCTTGGCACGGGAGGGAGTGCCGCTGCAGTGCACCACGTTCTGGCCAAATTGGGCATTGACGCAATCAGTGTCTCTCGCACCGGAGACAGCACCAAAGGCACCCGCGCCCTCGGAAGGGCATCCATTGGGTATCACGAAGTGTCGGAATGGGTTGTGCGCCACCACCTCTTGGTGGTCCATTGCACCCCTGTGGGCATGCATCCCCATGACGGAGACATGGTGCCGTTCCCCACCTCGTGGTTGACGCCAGAGCACCTCGTCGTGGACCTGATTTACACCCCTGCCGAAACCCGTTTGCTTCGCGAGGCGCGAGGGCGCGGTGCGGCCGTGTTGAATGGCGCTGACATGCTGCGTTTGCAGGCCGAGAAGGCTTGGGAGATTTGGAAGACCTCAGGAGTCTAAGCACCACGGGCTGGGCGTACATTTGAGCATGGAGCGAACGCTGCCCCCTACCGAACAGTCTGGCCCCGTGGATGATTTGCACACGATGAGCGTGCGCGAACTCCTCGATGCGATGCACCGCGTCGACGACGACGTGCAAGGTGCCGTGCTCGAAGCCATGCCTGCCTTGACTGCGCTCACTGAAGCGCTGGTGGCCCGGATGCGTGAAGGCGGAAGGTTGTTTTACTTGGGCGCAGGCACAAGTGGCCGACTGGGTGTGGTGGATGCCAGTGAATGTCCCCCCACGTTTGGGGTGGCCCCCGACCGGGTGGTCGGGATCATGGCGGGAGGCGATTCGGCCATTCGCGCCGCTGTGGAAGGTGCCGAGGACGACGCCGAACAAGGTTGGAAGGACCTCGAAGCGCATGGCATCCAATCGCAGGACACGGTGGTGGGAATCGCGGCGAGTGGCCGCACGCCGTACGTCATTGGCGCCCTGCGCCAAGCGCGATTGCGGGGGGTGTTGACGGGATGTGTAACATGCAACCCGGAAAGCCAAATCATCCAGGCATGCGACCACCCGGTCGTGGCGGTCACGGGACCCGAATTTGTGACCGGCTCCACGCGCATGAAGGCCGGCACCGCCACCAAACTCATTCTGAATCGACTGACCACAGCGACCATGATTCAACTGGGACACGTGCATGGGAACCGCATGGTGGACATGCAACTGACCAACGCCAAACTCGTGCAGCGCGGCGCGCGAATGGTGGCCGAAGCCACCGGACTTGGATTGGTGGAATCCGAAGCGCTTTTGACCTCATACGGCAGCGTCCGCGCTGCGGTCGACGCACATCAACAGGGCCATGCACGCACTTGAACCGTACTACGCCTGGCGCAACCACTACATCGCGAGCAATGACCCTCAAAGTCCGTTCTACGACCGCGTGTACAATGAGTTTGCCTACCATCTGAAGGTGTACAACCACTACATCCATCCGCAGTGGGATGAATTTGGGAGCCAAACCCTCTACACCAAAGTGCTCTACGCGGATTACGACGAAGGGTATGCCATTTTGGAGTTCATCGGCGAGTGGAACGACTGCCTGTTCAACGACATCATGCTGCTCAAACGCGAGGTCATCGACCCGCTTCGGGATGGCGGGGTGTCCAAGTTTGTGCTCATTGGGGAGAACGTCCTGAACTTTCACTACAGCGACGATGCCTACTACGAAGAGTGGTTCGACGACGTGATGGAAGAAGATGGTTGGATTGCGCTGCTCAACTTTCGGGAACACGTGCTCGCCGACATGCGAGCCATCGACCTCGATTCGTACTTCGTCTTGGGCGGCGAGCTGAATGAAATGGGCTGGCGCACCTTCACGCCGGAACAGCTGTGCCGTCGCATCGACGACTGCGTCGAGCATCGGTACGGACTGCTCGGTTGATCAGCGCTGCTGCTTCCATGCCACCCACGCTTCGCGGTCGGAGGCAAAGCGAAACTCCTCTGGACGCAACTCCTCCACCGGGCGCCACCCCAGACGCTGCGTCATCATGGGCACGCGCTTGCCGCAGACATCGCCCAACTCCCCGTCGTCGTCAAACATCACCTCACCCGTAAGTTCGGCGGCGTAATGGACGGCCAAAACCTGGTGATTGGCGTCGAATGAACTGACGTGGGTTTGTTGACTGAAGTGAATCAACGACCCCACCTTCACGGGCTGTCCCAACTCTTCCAAAGCTTCACGCCGCAGGCAAGCTGTCGTGCCCTCTCCCCATTCAAGTCCGCCGCCAGGGAATTTCATGACGCCGCCCAAGGGCAACCGCTCGTAGGACACGAGCACCTCGCCTTTGCCGTCATGACCTTGTCTCGTGACCACCATGTACACCCTGACATTGAACCGCCCTTGCGGATTGAGTGCCTTGGTGGCCCGCAACATTTCGCGCTTGCCTGGAGGTCCAGGCAGGCGTTCCACCGAGAACCCCGCGTCCGTCATGGCCCTGCGAACGTCGCCTTTGGCGCAGTACGTCACCAATTGCCCCCCTGGCTTCAGGGCGAGACGCATGCGGTCCATGGCCTTCACGGTCCACAATTCTGGCTGTGCGCCGGGGGCAAACGCGTCGAACAACACCACATCGTAGGACTGCTCCCACAAGGGGGCCTCAAACAGTCCCGTTTTCACGCGTTCAAACGTGATCCACTCGTCGTGCCATGTTCCCTTCTCGTGCATCGCACGCCAGACTTCCTCAGGCACCCCAGTGGATGTCGCGTAATCCAAGGGTGCAGCTTCTTCCCAAGACAAAGGGTGAGGCTCAAGGCTGTGAACCACAGCATGTCGTCCGGCTGCTTTGGCGCGCAACCACACATCCAACACATTCAATCCCGTCCCAAAGCCAATCTCCAACACATGCAGGTCGCCCTCCTCGTTTCTTGAAAAGGCCGGCATCACCCCCATCTCTCCAAACACGTGCTGTGTCTCTGTCCACGCGCCATGCACGCTGTGGTAGCACACATCGAGGTCTTGTTGATGCAGGGTCTTGCTCCCATCGCCGGTCTCACGCCATTTCACCCTGCAAAGGTCGCCCGCAGGGGCCAATCTGATGCGCATTTGGGTTTAGAAGCCCTCGATGGCCCCCAAACCGAACAAGGCAAAATCCAAACGCACCGGATCGACCGGATCGATGGCGCGAAGCGACGCCGTCAATTCCGCCACTGCCTTCCAATCGTTGGCCGTGCGTGTCAGCAACCCCAGCTTTCGCCCCACGTTGGACGTGTGGACGTCCAGCGGGATGTGCAACACCGAAGGCGAAATGCCCTTCCACAACCCCAAATCCACACCCCTGTTCGAAGGCCGAACCATCCAGCGCAACCACATGTTGAGTCGCTTGGCGGCCGAGCCTTTCGCCGGATTGGCGACGTGCTTTTGGGTGCGGGGAGCCACACCCTCTTGGGCCATGAACGCGCAATGAAACGACGTCAACGCCGACGCCAGACACTCGGGATCTTCAGGCGTCTCCCACCCCGACATCACCGCCTGCTCCAGCGATCCATGGGTCCGAAGCAACCCCGCCAGCGCCCGCACAAACCCCTTGGCATCGACTTCCTGAAAGGTGCGGTGCACAAACCCGTCAAACACCTTCAAATCCGACTCCTCGTACTCCATGACAAAACTCCCCGGCGCGTGGTCCATGCGTTCCATCAGACTCTCCAAGCTTTTCAAGATGGAAACCCGGTTTCCCCAGGCCAAGGATGCCGCGAAAAACGAGGCCACTTCGACGTCTCTCCGGTCGGTGAAACGATGTGGGATGGACAGGGGGTCTTGGGGAATGAAATCCGGCACTTCATACCGCTCCGCCTTTTCGAGCAAAAACTCCTTCACTTCCTCGGGTGCCATGCCGCAAAAATCGGACTAAATTCGCATTGTGTGGGGAAGGCCTGACATACTCTGGGGATTGCTGGCGCTGGCCATTCCCATCGCGCTTCACCTGCTGCAGTTGAGAAGGTACCGCCGTGTGGCCTTCTCCAATGTGTCCTTTCTCAAGGATGTCCAAAAAGAAACCCAGTCCCGCCATCGCCTGCGCAACCTGCTCATCCTGCTCGCCCGGTTGCTGGCATTCGCGGCCTTGATTTTGGCGTTTGCAGACCCCATGCGGGCCCCGGAAGGAGGGGCAAACAAAGCCTCGCGTCAAGCCGTCTCTGTCTACCTCGACACGAGTCCATCCATGATGGCGGCGGGCGAAACAGGCCCCTTGATCCAAGAGGCCAAGCAAAAAGCCACCGCCTTGGTGGAGGCCTTTGCGGAGACCGACAAGTTTCACGTGTTCACGAGCGAATTTGAGGGTCAGGACCAACGATTCTTGACCCAAACCGAAGCCCTGGAGCGCATCGCGGCCGCGCAACTCTCCCATCACGCCCCCTCGCTTGAGGCGGTGGTGCAACGGAGCATGGATCCTTTCCGCCGTGCGGAGGGCGCCTCGCCGCGGGCCTTTTGGATCACGGACTTGCAGAAGAGCACGCATGACCTGCGCACCATGAATGCTCCGGACACGTCGGTGGCCTGGCATGTGCTGCCCGTCACCGCGAACGACGTGCCCAATGTGTGGATTGATTCCATTTGGTTTGACGCCCCACTCGCCTTGGCCGACCAACCGGCGGCGCTTCAAATCCGCATCCAGCACGACGCGCGAGAAGGCGTCGACGGGCTTCCCCTGACCCTGAAGGTGGACGGGGTGACCGAGGCGCTGGGCTCTTTCAACCTCGTGCCGGGTCTGCCCACCGACACGGTGCTTCGGTTCACGCACGGCCAAGCCGGTCCCCACGTTTTGACCGTGGAACTCGAGGACGCACCTGTGCGGTTTGACGACATCCATCACCTGGGTTATGACGTCCAAACGGGCATCGACGTCTTCCATTGGACGGATGCGGGCATGCCCTTCCGGAAGGCCACCCAACTTGTGGAACAAGCATTTGAATCTGCGCGTCCCATGGTGGAAGTGACACGCGGAACCTCCTTGCCTTCCCCCCAAGTGCTTGCGGCCTACGACTTGGTCGTCACAGACGGCATCTCTTCCCCTTCACCCGGTGCATGTGCCTTGATTCAGCAATTTGTAGAAGGAGGTGGAAGTGTCTTTGTGATTCCCGACAGCGCGGCCCAAGGCCTCGACGCGTTGTACCCTGCCCTGTCCCTCTCTGCGCCAAAAGGCTGGATTCAAGAAGAAGGACAAGTCAGCGAGGTCCGGTGGACCCACCCGCTGTACCGTGGGGTGTTCCGGGCGGTCCCCTCTCGCGTGGATTGGCCGGAATATGACCGCATCCTCGACCGCGCACCGCATGCCAACGAGGAAGTGTTGATTGAAGCCAACAACGGAACCGCCTACCTGAGTCAGGTACGCGGCACGTCCGGCGCTGGACATGTGTACCTGCTGGGAACCAACCTGGAAACGGGCAACCTGACCCGCCACAGCTTGTTTGTCCCCACCTTGCTCCGTGCCGCCGAATCCGCGCGCCAAACCGAGGGTCGACGCTACCTCCTCGGCCGCGATCAAGCCATGACCCTGGCCCTGCAAGATGCCTCTGCGGCATCTCGAGAGACCGATGTGGCTTGGTCCGTGGTGCAGCTTCACACCACGGCAGGACAGCCCGAGGTAAAGGTGGTCCCCGAAGTGCGAACCACCCCCGATGGACTGCGACTTGGTTGGGGGACGGCATTGACGCAACCGGGGGCTTACGCGGCCCAAAAGAACGGCACCACCGTGGCGGCATTCGGCCTGAATCCGAGCGCATCCGAGTCTCAACTGACCTGCTGGCTGCCCGAAGAATGGACCCAGGAGTTGGTCTCTTTGGGCTGGGAAGACATTCCCGTTTGGACTCAACCCGCAGATCAAGTGGCCCGAATGGTGGAGCAACACATTGCAGGCGAACGGCTTGCGTGGTACTTTTTCCTCGCCGCCATTGTGGCACTTGCACTCGAAACCCTACTCTTGAAACGATGGAACAACCTGTTCTCTTAACCTCCGTGCACGTCGTAGACCCCCAGGGGCCCTGGCACAATCAAGTTGTGGATGTCCTGTTGCAAGGGGGACAAGTGGCCGACATCGGCCCTTCCTTGAAGGCCCCTGAAGCCCTCGTGTTGAGCGCCGATGGCAGCATGGTCAGCCCCGGATGGATTGACGGTCAGGCCCACTTCAGGGAACCTGGCTTGGAAACCAAAGAGGGCATGAACAGCGGCCTGGATGCCGCAAGCCGAGGCGGCTTCACCCACGTTGCGGTGTTGCCGAGTACTTCCCCTTGCGTCGACCATGCAAGCGCGGTCCGCAACACCCTCGCACTGGGAGCCCAAGCACAAGTCGCCGGAATCCCTGCGGAGGCCTTGGCGCTGGCGTGTTTGTCGGAGGGGGGACAAGGCGCCCAATTGGCAGAAATGCATGACATGAGCGAGGCCGGAGCGGTGGCCTTCACCGACGACACGCCACTCGACCGTATCAGCCTGCTTCAACGCGCACTCACCTACAGCAAGGTTCACGGCAAAGTGGTGGTCGACGTTCCCCTCGACAGAGACATGAATGCGGGCGGACTCATGCACGAAGGCGTGTACAGCACGCAAATGGGGTTGATCGGCATTCCGCACGAGGCCGAGACGCTCCGGGTGTCTCGAGACTTGGACGTGTTGAAATACGCGGGAGGCCGCCTTCACCTTGCCACCCTTACGTGCGCCGAGAGCGTCGCCATGGTTCGCGAGGCCAAGCGCGCAGGATTGCAAGTGACATGCAGCACCACCGCCGCACATTTGATGTTCTGCGACGAAGACTTGGCGGGATTTGTCGGCACCCTCCGTGTGTCTTCTCCCTTCCGGGCCAAAAGCGACCGGGACGCCTTGCGAGAAGGCGTGTTGGATGGGACCATTGACATGGTGGTGAGCGACCATCGGCCTGAAGACCTCGAGCACCACGACGTGGAATTCATGCTCAGCCCTGACGGCATGGCCACCTTGCCCTCGGCCTTCAGCCTCGCCCTGTCCGGATTGAAAGAGTCCGCCTCCGATTCAAAGGCCGCGGTCGAAGCCCTGGTTTCAGCAATGACCCAAGGGCCGCGCAACGTGCTCTCGCTCGCCCCCTCCCACCTTGAGGCAGGCCAAAAGTGCGACCTCACCTGGTTCCACCCCGACATGGCGCACCGTTCTCACGGCGGCACCAAAGGAGTGAATCTTCCTCCCTTGAAGGAAGGACAAACAGGCCAGGTCCTCGGCGTGTTCCACGCCAACCGTTCCTGGACCGTGCAAGGCTGATTCAGGCCTGACCCTGAGGCCCCATGTAGGGCAAGGGCATCCCGGGATCGGCTGCGCCGTGATCTTTGATGGGGCCGTGTTGCTGTTCGTAGCGCTGCACGTTCTCCGCCAACGCACCAAGCAATCGCTTCACGTGATGGGGCGACATCACCACACGGCTGCGCACTTTGGCCTTGGGCATGCCGGGCATGACTTGGATGAAATCCATCACAAACTCCGCGGGGCTGTGCGTGATGACGGCCAAATTCGCATACACCCCAGACGCCACATCCTCCGACAGCTCAATGTTGAGCTTTCCCTTTTGTTGATCTTGTTCTGCCATGGGCCGAAGGTACATCACATGCCCAACGGCAATTCGAGCAGTTCATGTAGGGTACGCACCGTGCGCCACGCGCGCGACTCCATCGGTCCATGCGGGTTGAAGTGGACCGCATCCCATCCCACGTTTTGGGCACCATCCACATCGCTCTCCATGCTGTCCCCAATCATGACAATGGGCGCATCCATAGACAATCCCGAACGTGTGGCCGCCAGTTCAAACGCTTGGGGATTGGGTTTTTTCACCCCAAGCGCATCGCTTGTGTACACCTCCGAGAAGAAAGGTTCCAGTCCAGAATTCTTGACCTTGATGTGCTGGACCTCTTCAAAGCCGTTGGTCAGGACCACCATGCGGTGGCCTCTCGCTTTCAAGGTTTCCAAGACTTCGATAGCGTCGGGAAACAACGCCGTTTGGTAGGGAGAAGTTTCGATGTAGTGCTCCCCCAACGCGCGAGACGTGTCCTTGTCGGGCGTCAGCCCAAGCCCCTCAAAAGCCAGCTTGAAACGCTCCGAGCGCAACGTGGCTTTGTCCATCAGGCCCGCCCGAAATTGGGCCCAGCACCAGTCGTTGGCCTTTTCGTAGGACGCAATCCAAGCCTCGACATCGGTCACGCCCTTGTCCACCAACCCCACCGCCTCGTGCCCGGCACGCAGGGCCAAACGCGAATTGGTTTCAAAATCCCACAGCGTGTGGTCGAGGTCAAAAAACAGCGGTCGAGGATTCATGAAACACCTTGTTTGAGCAACCAAGACGCCGTGGTCAATGCCGCTGCCCACAGGGCAAATGCGAGCATCAACAAGTACTTGGCTGTGGGTTGACTGCGAAAATACTTGGCTCCAAGCGTCGCCGCGACAGGCACCGAGATCAATCCGGAAGCGAGCAACAAGCCGCGCAGACCCAACGCGTTTTTCACCCGCACGATCCTTCGTCGACGCGGCGTGAAAATGCGTTTGCCACGATCGGGACGTGGCCCCATTCGGGCTTCAAGCCACTGAAACCACCACTTTCCAAAGTGCCAAAATCCAAGCACCCCAAGGGCCGAACCGAAGGTTGTCAGCGCCCACGCCACCCACGCGGAATGCCCCGAAGCAATCATCGCCGAAGGGGTCACCACAAACTTGAGGACCGACGCCACCCCCCAAAAAAGGAGATTCCAAAAGGTCAGTTCGGGGGCTTCCATGTCTCCAAATTACGCTCCCTGTGGTCGTCGGGCCACTTCCACCATGTGAACGTATGTTGCCCGCCATCCTTGCCATTCTCCCTCGTCGCTGACCGAAGTGTTGTGCCAACAAGACATCCAGGTCCCTCCGACCTCTTTCACCAGCCCCATCATCGCCTCCATGTGACCTCGCGCATCGGAGGAAGACCAACCAAGTCCCACACGCATCGCTGTATCCATCACCGCAAGGGGTCGCACCACCAACGGCAAGGTCGACTCTGCATCGAGGTCGTAAGCCACAAAAGACCGACTGAATCCGGACCGAAATCCCACGTCCCTCGACCACCCCAACGAGGCGTCGGACTCCACCCCCGACGCCACAGCCTCACGCCACCACCGACCAGGTGCTCCCCTCAGATAATGGGTGCGCACCACATGCGCGTTTCCGTGTCTCCACGATTCAAACCGCGCTTTCTCCAATCCCCTCACAGTTTGGTTGTCCACGGCAGCATAACTGGGATGCCATCCCACGACGTCGTTTCCTTGGCCAAGGACCTCCACCAGCGCAGGCAGGGCCTCGCCATTGGGATCCAATCCGATGTCATGGGGGGGCTTCCGATCGGCCGCGAGGACAAACCAGCCCACGGACTCCTCGGCGTGACATTCCCGAATCCAACCGTAGGTGTCAAACGCATCTTTCTTCTTGCCGCGCAATGTGAGACGACGCTCGACCACAAGGGACCACCGACCCAACACCAGATCTCGCGCTTGAAGCAACAGCGACTTCCACCGTGGTCGGCCCAAATGTTTGTAGGCCACGTCGACATCGAACGTCGGTTGAAACGACATCCGCAGCGCAGGCAGGTCGTCAACGTCGTTCAAGATGGCATGCCACATGACTTCAATCCACGGCCAATGGTGCTGATTGGACATGGAGATTTCGCGCGACCCCAACCGGGCCATGCCGGATTCCTTGCGCCAGGGCAACTGCCCAGTGGCAGGGCGCCCATGCGCATCGAGCTCAAGCTTTCCGTGCTGTTCATCCCAGCACGTCAAGGCATGGAACGTGGCTGCAAGGGGATCGAAAGGCAGGGACACCGAATCCCCTTGATCCTCCATCGCTTGGACAAAGCCCGGCAACATCAACCTCACGGCCTTGTCCTCCTCGCGCTCCCAAATGGACCATCCCAACGGGAGGCTTCGACCGGAGGCCCCAAGTGCCAATGGATGATTGAACCATGACGCCACTTCCCGATTGTCCCACAGCAGCACCATCCGATCTCCGTAAGCTGGATCGACCTCCCAGTTCACCTTCAAGCCGTACACGCTTTCCAACGCACACGCGATGGAGTACCGCTGGCGAGACGAGGCTTCTCGGCCACGCAAGGTGAAGGTGCGTTTGGATGGCGAATTCATGGCTGTGGAGTCAAACCTCGTCCATGCAACGAAGAATGTCCTCCGCAGCGTGCCCGTTGCCGTACAAATCGTCGGTGTCAAATCTTCCCAGCCCCAGCATTGTGTCCGCCAAGCGCGACAGTTCCCCAGGCTCAGGGACCAACACAGATTGGCCGCGCTCGACCTGTTCCACCCACTCTGTGGTGTCCCGCAAAACCAGACATCGGGTGCCCAAAGAATACGCTTCTTTTTGAACCCCGCCGCTGTCCGTCAAGACAAGAGGTGCATCACACACCGCTTCCAACAAAGCCACGTATCCCATGGGAGACGTGCAGAAAATGTGCTGTTCTCGAAGCGCTTCCCGCCATGCTGGTTGGTGGGCGTCCAGCACACGGACCGTCCTTGGGTGCACCGGAAAGGTGGCCTCGCGTCCGACCTGCTCGAGCCACGCGCCGATGGCCCGCAACCAAGCTTGGAGACGTGCGGGATCATCTACGTTGGAAGGACGGTGCATGGTCAGCAACATGCGACCTTGACCACGTCCCGATTCCGGCCACGCGGCACCATAGTGCAGGGCATTGTCGTGCATGACGTCCCCCGTGCGCAGCACCCAAGGCTGCGTGGGGTGAGGTGCAGTGGACGAGGTGTGGGAGATTCCTTCCCGCTCGAGGTGGGCAACCGCCGCATCTGTGGGGCACACCAAAAGGCTTGACAGCCGATCCGTCAGAACCCGGTTGACCTCCTCCGGCATGGACCACCGATGCGAACGAAGGCCCGCCTCCACGTGAATCAGCGGAATCTCCTCGGCCGTGGCTGCCCACGCACCGGCCAGGGTCGAGTCGGTGTCGCCGAAGACCAAGATCCAATCCGGGCGGACTTCTTGAATGGCCTCACGAATCCCGTGCATCATGTCCCCCAACCGAAGCTCTCGGCTGTCCGACCTGGGGGACAACCGAATTTGAGGCTCGGGAAGTTCGAGTTCCTGGAAGAATTGAGTGCTGAGTGCCTCATCGTGGTGCTGTCCCGTGTGGACCCATGTGGCTTCCCAGCCAGATGCGTTTTTCAACGCCCTGTGCAAGGCCGCAGCTTTGATGAATTGCGGCCGTGCACCGATCACGATCATCACGCGTTTGGGGGAATTCATCTCAGCCATCCTTCATCTGCAAAGCTAACGAAGGCACCACCGGCCACAATCACGTGGTCAAGCACGGGCAAATCCAAATATTCCCCGGCCCGGCAAAGGTTGGCGGTGAGCTCCCGGTCTGAGGCACTTGGCTTGGGGTTGCCTGAAGGGTGGTTGTGCACCAGCACCATGGCTGCAGCTCTCAGCGCCAAGGCCCTGCCAAACACAAGCTTGGGATCCACCACGGTCCCCGTCAGGCCACCGCGAGAAATGCACACTTCCGCAAGGACATGGTTGGACCTGCGCAACAGCAGGATCCAAAATTCCTCGTGCTGAAGGTCCGCCAACCGCGGTGCAAAATGCAGATAGACGTCTCGGCTGCGCGACACCCGAATTCCCGCGCGTCGGCTGGCGTCTTGGCGTCGCCTCCCGAGTTCCATGGCTGCAGCCACGAGCGTCGCTTTGGCAGGACCGATGCCCTCGACAAGCGTCAAGCCCTCGATGGGCCATGACGCCAGATTGCTCAAACATCCCTGGGCCAATTCAAGCACGTCATCGGCAAGACGCTCCGCTCTCTTCCCCCTGTGACCTGTGCCTAGAAGCAAGGCCAGCAGCTCCCGGTTTTCCAATGCCCCAAGCCCTTCCCGTGCCGCCCGTTCACGCGGCCTGATTGATTCCGACATGGCACAAAAAAAGACCCTCCGCAGATGCAGAGGGCCTTTGAATTCGTCAGCGTCGACGTCAAGTCAATCAGAGACCAGCAACATGCTTGGTCAAGCTGCTCTTGAGGTTGGCTGCTTTGTTCTTGTGGATGATGTTGCGCTTGGCAAGTTTGTCAAGCATGGCACTCACCAGGGGCAACATGGTCGAAGCTTCCTTGGCGTCAGTGGACGCACGGAGCTTGCGGACAGCATTGCGAGCTGTCTTGTGCTGGTAGCGGTTGCGGTCGCGCTTCTTTTCGTCGGAGCGGATGCGCTTGAGGGCTGATTTGTGATGTGCCATAAGTAAACCTTGCTAAAAACAGGGGTGCAAATATAGCGAGGATTTGGGGACAACAAGTCTTTTTTGCGAAAAATCCCGGGGACTTACCAAGACAACAGCAAATCGACTTGCAAATACCCCCCATACAGCGGGTGGCGCACGGGCTCCGAGAACATCAATTCGCTGGGAACAAAGGACACCTCTCCCACAATGTCATCCAGGGAATCGTCGTCCTCATCAAAGATGCGAATCACCACAGTTTGGTCCAGCTCCACCCCTTGAAAAGTGAGCCCCTCTAAGTCGATGCGTTGCGGCAAAGTCGATTCGGTCGCCACCACAGACGTGAAATAAGGCGCGTCATTCACGGAGAAGTCAGCATACAAGTCAGGCGTGCCCTCTTCCCCCCACGGATCTTCCACGTAGTTGGGGTCAATCGACATGACTTCGATTTGCGCAATTCTGACTTCGGGAACACCACTCCCCTCTCCACAACCTTGGCAACCCCAGGCCAAAAGGGCCAGTGCAAGCAGTGAAACATGTGCTGAAAGGCGTGTCATGAGTCCAAAAATACGACGAATTGCACGCGACACTTTGGAGCAACAAGAAGGGCGCCGAGGCGCCCTTCCATCCTAACAATCTACTTGTACCCAATCAAACAGCCAACGCGATTGCATCTGCTGTTCTCTTGATGCACGGACCAAACTTAGCGCGACCTGGATATAAGACCTGAGAATTATATGGTGAATCCCAGATAAAGTTCTTCACACTCCTCTCATTCTCCGATGAATGCGCCCGTGCAAAATGCACCCCAAGCCCCTGCTCATGTGACACATTGCTGGCTGCGACTTAGATTTAGGGACTCCTGATTGAATCCCATGTTGCGTCTCCTCTCCATCGCCACAGCCCTTGTGCTGGCTTTGATTTGCGTCTCGTCCATCAGTTTGGGCCAGGAGGTTCCCACCTTTGTGGACATGGGTGCCTCTGCCGGACTCACGGCGGAGGGGCAACACCACGCGGTGGCCATCGGGGACTACGACAACGACGGATGGGAGGACATTTTCGTGGGGTCCAAATTTGCCCCCAACGCCCTCTACCGCAACAACGGCGACATGACCTTCACAGACGTCGCAGCTGAGGCGGGGGTGGCAGATCAGGGCTTCACCAACGCGGCCATCTGGTTGGACTTTGACAACGATGGGGATCTTGATTTGGCCACCGGCAATGGATTTGGGGGAAGCAGCCCCGCCCCCAATCGCTTCTACGTGAACCAAGGCGACGGGACGTTTGTCGACATGGCGGAGGCGTACGGGATGAACAGCACTTTGATGTGTCGCTCGCTCCACGCCGCGGACTACGACAACGATGGCTTCACCGACTTGTATGTGGTGAACATCAACAACGTCAACCACTTCTACAAAAACGAAGGTGGCACGGGGTTCACCAACGTGTACCAACAAACGGGGACCCTCGACACCGGCGTGGGCATGGGCAGCATCTTCTTCGATTACGACAACGACGGTGACCAGGATTTGTACCTCACCCACGACGCCAACCAAACCAACAAGCTGTACCGCAACCAAGGAGATGGCTCGTTCATCAACCTCGCCTTTTTTGCCGGTTTGAACTACCAGGGCAACTGCATGGGGGTCGACGTCGCGGACATCAACCACGACGGCTGGCTGGACCTGTACATCACCGATCTCTACCCCAGTGCGATGTTCCTGAACGAGTGCGACGGGTCGTTTGAAGACATCAGCGTGCCTTCGGGAACGAGCGACTCAGGCATGACTTGGGGTTGCGTGTTTTTCGATTACGACCACGACGGGGAATGGGACTTGTACATCGTGAACGATTACCAGTTTGCACCCCTGCCCAACATCCTTTATCACGGCAACGGCGACAACACCTTCACGCCTGTGAGTGGTGGTGATGCCACGCTGGAACACACCTATTCCGATTACGGACTGGCGATGGGGGATTTGGACCGGGATGGCGACTTGGATTTGGTCATTGCCACGCCCAAAAGCGGCACCCAACCCGGACTTGGGTTGTTGCGCAACGACGCCTCCAACGGACACTGGCTCCAAGTCAAGTTGCAAGGCACGTTGAGCAACCGTGATGCCGTGGGTGCGCGCGCCACGCTCCATTTCGACGGCAAGGTGCGCATGGATGAGGTCAACATTGGTCAAGGCTATTCCGGCGCAAGCACCTTGGATTTGCACTGGGGCTTGGGCGAAAGCACTGCCGTGGACTCCTTGGTTGTGACGTGGCCCAACGGCGAGAGCACGACGTACGAGGGGTTGTCTGTCGACACCCGCCATGTGTTGACTCAACCCACCAACTGCCTCGCTGACTTCAACTACGATTTCGCACGGGCCTCAGGCGACCTGCTTGTGCTGCTGAGCGCATACGGTGGCTTCGCCGACGAAACGGACCTCGATGGAGACGGCGTCTGCGCCACTTCCGACCTTTTGGTGTTCCTCACACTGTTTGGGACCACCTGCGACTGAGCAGCTTCCTCCCCGTTGTCCTTTTCAGGTTTGCCTGAGTTTGCCTAGGTCAGGCTGAGGTGCCCATCAGTTGCACACCATCCCGAAGGCGCCGAGCAATTGCAAGATGTCCGACACGGCCACCGTGCCGTCGCCGTTCAGGTCTTCGGCACAATCCGAGGGTGGCGTTCCTTCGGCCACGCAGGTGCCTGAGTCGGCATCCCAAACGGTTCCTTCGCCGCAACAATCGCCGGCCATGCAATCCATTGGCCCCACCGGGATACACGCTTCGCAAGAGGCAAAACAATGCACGTCGAGGCTGGTGTTGGCCGCGGGGACAACGAACGCACGGTTGTACCCGCCCAAGCCATTGGTCACACCACATGCCGCAGGCACGCCTTCGTCGGTGCCCCATGCGTTTCCGTTGAGGAACTTGTACTGCACCTCGGAACCCACTTGGGCCACCACGGTTGTGCGGTAAATGCTGTCGGCCCCGAGCTCCATGGGCGTGTCCGATGGAATCCAACCTTGGAACGATCCCGCCACGTTGACGCCATTGGCGTCAACAGCGAGGTCTCCCATGTCCAATTGGAGAACGGTCTCGTAGAGGCACGAACCGTTGTCCGCTTCTGCTGCGGCGTCGTAGTTCTGGGCCACGGGATCCGTGCATCCGACATTGACCAGGATGGGCACGGAACCATCGGTGTCCGGCGTGGGCAATGGCGTGTCGAGGTAAAGGTGCCACTCCCCAGGTTGCAAGGTCATGGCGTTGCTCAGGCTGTTCACCGAAGTCGGTAAGCCGGTGAAGTGGTCGTACCATGTTCCAGTGTAAGGGAATCCGGGGACCATGTTGATGGGCGCCACATCGAAGTTGCCAATGAGAACCGCGTTTTGGTCTGGGCCGTACAAATGAATGCGCTTGCCCTTGCCAGAACCGTCAACGTCAAAATCGTAGGTCCCAAACACGGGTTGGTTCGCTTTCAAATCGTTCAAAGCGGCAATGGTCTTGGCCAACCCAAGTCGGTTTTCGTTGGCCAAATCGTTCCAAGGCGCCGGCTTCTCATTGAGCTTGCAATCCTCTGCAAAGGTGCCGTTGAGGCAGTCAAAGATGCTGATCTCGTAGCCCAGCTCACCCCACTGCCACATCATTTTGGGCCCTGGAATGGCCAAGAGGAAGGCATGTGCCATGGCCAAGCGATCCATCGCAGTGGCCTCTTCTTTGGCGTCGTAGCCATTGAACGCGTTGCCGTAAGTGCGCAACTCGTACGCCATGCGCTCTTCGTCGTGGCTCTCTGCGTAAGTCACCAAGTTGGGCCATTGGTAGCCGCGGTTCTGCCATGAGCCGTAGTTGATGTTGCCATTGTAGCCCATCACCGCTTGGGTGTATTCCGAGGTCATTTTGCCCCAAATCATGAACCCGCCGTTGGCCAGCGCCGTCTCTTCGTCGTTGTTGCCAAGGTGTTCCAAAATCAAATACGTTCCCGGGTGGTTGCCCCAGATGTCGTTCGCATAATCGAACAGGATGTCCACGCGGCTTTGGTCATACTGGTTCCACGCACCGACATCCGACCCCGAATCCACCTGGGTCAGTCCCTTGCTCAGGTCAATGCGGTAGCCGTCGATGTGGAATTCCTCGATCCAAAAATCAAACACACGCTTCCAAAATTCCCGCGTCCACGGGTCGCCATGGTCAAAGTCGTAGCCTGGGCTGAAGGGATGCTTGGCGATTTTGTTGAACCAGGGGTTGTCGTTGGCCGCAGAACCGTCTGCGTCTTGGTACAACCGAACCAGTGGATCGGTGCCAAAACTGTGGTTGGGCACAATGTCCACGATGACCGCGATGCCGCGTGTGTGGCACTTGTTGACGAGCTCTTTCAACTTGGCCGCGGTACCGTAAAACTTGTCGACGGCAAACCGGAAGTTGGGGTTGTAGCCCCAGCTCAGGTTGCCCTCGAATTCATTGACCGGCATGATCTCGATGGCGTTGAACCCCATGTACTCGAGGTAATCGAGTTGGTTGATGAGGTCTTGGAAGGTTTGGGCTTCGTCAAAATCCCGAACCAGGGTCTCGTAAATGACCAAACGGTCGGACGACGGGCGTTGAAAATCGCCATCCGTCCACAAGAAGTAAGGGTTGTCGGTGCGGAACGCGGACGTATGCCAGTTCGCGTGCGCCGAAGGGAACGCAGGCATGCCAGGGTAGTGGCTTTGCGGAATGTACTGGTCGTTCCAAGGGTCGAGCACGAGCTCGGCGTACGGATCGCCAATCTCCAGGTTGCCTTCAACCATGAAATGGTAGCGGTACCAGGTACCTGGACTCAAGCCACTGACTTGAATCCAGTGACGGTTGCCGTCGACACTCTTCCGCATCAACGTGCCGTTGTTGGAGGTCCAGCTGTTGAAATCGCCCCGCAAGTGCACGTAGTCTTTGCCCGGTGCACGCAGTTGCACAATCACGGTGGAACCGTTGATGACATTCACCCCGTCGAGGGTGCCGGCAGGCGGATCCAAGACAATGGGCGTTTGGGCCCACGTGGGCGCAGCCAGCGCGAGAAGTGCGAAGGCCATCATCCAAGTCAAGGTCGTTTTCATCGAAGCAGGCATGTCCAAAGGCTTAGTGTCTAACACACACCAAGATACGAAATCTCAGGTCGTCTCCAGAATCAGCGCGTGGCTTCCACCACCAACTCGTCCACGAACAACCAGGAAGGCTCGGTCGCGGCATCGTGCCAAGAAGGGCACGCACCGGCGTTGGTCAACGTCATGCGCACGTAACGCGCTTCGATGTCGAGACCCTCGAGCCGCACGGGCACGACGGTTTGGCGGGCGTCTGGCCTCTGGGCATCTCCCCAAGGCGCCTGCGCCGGCAAATCGACAAACCGTTGACCGTCCATCGACACCGACCACGTCACCGCGCGCGGCAAGAAAATCCACGCATCCTGGTAGAGGTAGAACTGGGTCTCCAACGCCGCGATGTCAAGGGGCTCTCCCAAATCCACGGTGCACACCATGTCCTCGCCCTGTACGGCCTGCCACGCGCCGTCACGGAAGTCCTCCGAACCGCGCCGCCCGTCGGCCAAAGCCTGCGGTCCGCCGCCGGTGTAGTACTGGCTCGGCTCGTACCCCAATTCAAGGGGCTGATGGGCGGCAGCGTGTCCCGCCACGGGAAACGATTCCGTCACCCCGGTGGACCGACCGCGGACGACCACGTCCACCTGCACCGTTCCCGTGCCTTCGATGGTCAGGGGCTCCCCCACGTTGACCGCAGATCCTTCCGCGCCCGAGGACGACGCGAACCGGACACGCCCCCCCACATTGCGCAAGGCCGCGTTTACCGTGACTTCGATTTCGCCCCGACGTCCGGGCCGCACCTCCATGTCCACAGGCAGGCCCTCCAATCCCGGCTGCACATCCATGAACGCCCACCGCAACCCAAGCACGTCCAGCCGATCCAAGAAGCCCTCGTACGCGCCCTCTGCTTCGGTGGCTGCGGGCCCAGACCAAAGGACCTCGGCCAGCCCTGTCGCACGTGGAAGCACCTTCCTCATCACAGCCTCTTGCGGTGCGCGCTCGGTCCACATGTTGCATTCGCCGCCGATGATTTGGCCTGGATGACCCTTGGCTGCTTCAGGAACCGGGACAAAGGAATAAACCTCCGCCAAGTCGGTGGAACGCAACGGGTAATCCAAGTAGCAGTGGCTCGTGGGCGACACCACCGCATCCGTCCCCAGATGTGTGGCCTCAATGGCCCCTTCCATCCCACGCCAACTCTGCACCACCGCCCCCTCGGGCAATCCGCCTTCCAAGATTTCATCCCACCCCATGATGCGCTTGCCTCGCTTGGCGACGTGTGCCCCCATTTCATTGATGAAGGCAGTTTGAAGCTCCGCCTCATCCTTCAAGCCCAAGCGCCGCATTTTGGCTTGGCACTTGGGACACTTGGCCCAGCGGACTTTGGGCACCTCGTCGCCTCCGATGTGAATCACCTCCGAGGGAAACATCGTGCACACCTCGTCCAAGACGGCCTTCATGAAGGCCATGGTTGAATCGTTGCCCGCGCAGTACACGTCCTTGAAGACCCCCCAATTCGAGGGCACAGGAAGGGTGTCTCCCGAGCAGCCAAGCCAGGGATACGCCGCCAGCGCCGCGCGACAATGGCCGGGCATTTCGATTTCCGGGATGACCTCCACGTGCCGCGCCGAAGCAAAGGCCACGATGTCTTCAATGTCCTCTCGCGTGTATGCACCCCCCGTCACCTCGCCATCGGCCTCCGTGCGGTAGGCGCCGACTTCGGTCAGTTTGGGGTAGGTCTCCACGGGCAACCGCCATCCTTGGTCTTCGGTCAGATGCCAATGCAGCACATTCATTTTTTGCAAGGCCAACACCTCAATGACCTCCTTGACAAATTCAGGTTCCATGAAATGCCTGCAGCAGTCCAAAAGCAATCCTCGATGACGCAAGTACGCTTGGTCCTCGATGTGCATGGCAGGAAGTGTGAACCCCGGGGCACATCCCTGCTCACACGTCTCGGGCAACAATTGTCGCAGCGTCGTCCACGCGCGAAATGCCGCTTCCGCATCCCCGGCCGTCATCGTCACTTGATCTCGTTTCACGGTCAGCGTGTAGCCCTCTTGCCCCAGGTCTTCATCCGTGGCGCGCCAGATCCAATCCGCCGCGCGTTCCTCGGACGTCCTCTCCCAAGAGAGTTGTGCCTCCTCCAGCCACGAGGTCATGGCCGACATGTCCCACCCCTCAGGCCACATCAAAGTCAGGGCTCCCTCACACCGAAATCCACGGCCCTTGGCCTCGCCTTCGAGAGGCTCCACGACCTGCGGCAAGGGCACGAGGCCCGTCAATTTTCCAGCAGGCAAGGGATGGGTGTCGGGCATCTCGCATCCCGCAATCACCCCCCACAACATAAACCCAAATAAGAACTTTACTCCAAAATTCATAACACAAACTTTACAAGTCACTTACAGAGCCCACCAAATCACAAACCAAGTCGTAATCCACCAAATTCACGGTGGTGTCAAACAGCTTGGAACCCCCACCTTGTGAAGGCTTTCTGCAGGACGCGTGCACGGCATCCACGCCGGCTTCTGCCAACGTCGCGACGTCTTGTGGACGAACGCCTCCCCCTGCGATGACCCGCAATCCCGAGGCCATCATGCCTTGGAGTTGGGCCACGCCATCCACAGCGCGCAGGGCGCCCCCACTGGACAACACTTCTTCGACCCCAAACTCCCTGAGGACAGCCACATCCTCCTGGACCTGAAGACTCGCATCAATCGCGCGGTGCCACACCAGCGCCTCGGCCCCCACCGCATTCACCATCGCCTCGAGATACGCTTGATCGAGGCCACCCTCCTCATCCAGCGCCCCGACCACAGCGCGTTCCGCCCCGCAATCCATCATCACCTTGGCCTCTTCCACGGCCCAAGAACGCTCTGAAGCACTGTGCACGAAGCTGCCCTCTCGGGGACGGATCAACGCCCGCACAGGCATGCCCATGGCCGCAGCGGCCTCCACCACCACCACGTTGGGGGTGATGCCGCCCACAGACCAAACCGAACACAACTCCACCCGATGCGCACCGGCCTCCATCGCCACGGCAACATCCCGAATGGTGCTTGCACAAATTTCTACAGAAACCATTGATTTACAATTTTCAAAGTCGTTTCACATCACGCTTTACATCACACATCATTTGACGAATGTGTCGCCAGTCTCTGGGATGGGTCATGTCCAAAAATGCGCCCCGAAAGGACAACCATTCCAGGGGTTTGCCCTCCCGTTCTGCCGCCAACATGGCAGCGTGCGGCAGCTCCCGTTCCCTTCGCTCCGGATGCAAGGGGGCACGGCGGCATCCTTCCAAAAAGGCTTCGTACCGCAGTCGGAACACATTCATGCTCACCCACACCTCTCCCTCCTCATCGGCCACGCGATGCACCTCCTCTTCACTGGGCTTTTCGATGAGTCGGACCACGCCTGTTTGTGGTGTGCCTTCGAACACCGCGAAGGCGCGCTCGCGGCCCTCGGGCAACCCCAAAGCGCTCCGCGCAAAAGCCACCACGCCCTGTGGCGTTTGATGCAACAACGACACGGCCCCCTCGGGCGGGAGGTTGTCTCCGTTGAACACCGCCACTGAGAGCCCCTGCCATTCCGGATGGGCCTCGAGGCCACGCTGCACTGCATCTGCCGTACCCAGAGGCTTGTTGGCGCTCTGGGGAAGGGTCTGATGCACAAAGTCCACGGTCAGGCCTTGGGGGATCCATGGCTCGAGCTCCGTGGGCATGTCTTGGTCTTCGCAAGACCGCAACACGCACACGTGATCCACCCCTTCGCGCAGAAGCCGTTCGAGCAAAAGGGCCAAAAAAGGCCGGCCGGAAGCCTCCACCGGCAACATCGCCTTGGGCCGTTGGGCCAGGGCTGCGCGTTCCTCTTCACTCCAGTGGTCCTCCTTCAATTCCGCTCCCTGTTTCATGCGGCTGGAGCGGCCTGCGGCCAACACCACGGCAGGATGTTTGGGGCGGCTCCAAGAGGTGCAATGGGCGCCTTGGGCGACGGGCAACGTCCACGACGCGCGGGCACCTGCATTCCGAAGCGCTTGGTGCACGTTTTGCGCGGCGTGTTCCGGACACCATACCAGGGCACATCCTCCGCCTCCAGACCCCACAACCTTCCATCCCCAAGCGCCCGCTTCCATGGCGGCATCGCCCAAAGATTCCAGGCGAGGCGTGCTCAATCCCAAGCCGTCGCGCAAGGCTGCGTGATGTGCCGACATCCAAGCTGCCAGTTGGTCCGCCCCCTCCCAACGCGCGGCCGCACGCGCCTCGAGTTGCATGTTGTGCCACGTGGCTTGCCAGAGTGCTTGATCCTCGGCAGGCCAGTCGCTGAACCCATCCAAAGCATGGGGGTCCGCCCACCTGCCGCCGTGGGTCTCCAGCAAGGCCAAACGCTTGACCTTGCAGCGTTGCAGGTGCCCGCGGGTGTCTTTGGGCTCTCCCGAGTCCACCACAATCCACGCCCCTTCGCTGGGCACGTCCAAAGGCTCCACCCGCCAATCGGGATGAATGCGGTGAATTCCGCCCAATGCACTCGCCACGTGGTCCATGTGCCCGCCAGGCTCTCCAAAATGTGCGACTTCCACCTTGTGGGCCCACCGCGCGAGTTCGTGGGGGGTCAAGGCCACATCCGCCACGCGCGCCAACGCCTGCATCCACGCCACAACCATGGCCGAGGAACTGCTGACCCCAGCTTGCAAAGGCAAATCCACCGCACACATGACCGTACCTCCTCCCTCCACATTCCATCCCGCCTCCAACGCTTCCTGAAGTCCTGCACGCAAAAAGGCACATGCATCCGGCTGAGACTCCGGCGTCAAACGAATCGCGTCGCCTGAGGCACAGGACCACGTGAAATCCAATTGTGGCGTGCACACCGTCCAAACCCCATCGGTCCCAGGCTCCACCACCATGCGGCATCCCAACGGAATGGCCGCAGCGATGACTGGAAGACCGAGGTAATCTTGGTGCTCGCCAAACAGGCAAACCCGGCCGGGCGCAAAAGACACAAAGGCTGGCGCGGCTACGGTCATGTCAATCCTTGCGGTGAAGTAGGAGCACGCCACCTGCAGCGGCCAACGCGAGCGCTGCGAGCATGCCCGCTCGAAGGCCGTGGCCGTACAGGAACGATCCGGTGGCCATCAGAGCCCCGTACACCGCCACGCAACCGAGAAAGGCCTGTGCCAAGCCTCGGCCCACCGACGACCCCTTGGTTGCGGAGCCGAAACCGCGCCATCCGGCGCCAGAGACCCCGGTTTGCTCGACAAACGCTTCGAGCACTTCTCGTTTTTCGGGGGGCAAGAGCCAGGCACTGGCCAGCCATCCGAAGGTGGTGATGGCCGTTCCCCACACCAATTTCTGCCAGGCCAACAACTCGGGCACCAAGGCTGCAGGAGATGCCGCCAAGGCGTCGTGGACCCACGTGAAATATGCCGCCACGGCCAAGGAGATGACCATGGCCGCAATTTCCGTGGCCGCCGAAATGCGCCACCAAAACCAACGCAGCAAGAACAATCCTCCGGTTCCCGCCCCCAACAACAGGAACAAGTTGAAGGCTTGTCCGGCATCCGTCAACGTCAGACCCAGGCCTGCACCCAAGACCAGCGACACCCCTGTTGAGACCTGCCCGGCCACCACCCGCTCGCGCTCGGAGGCTTCAGGCTTGATGAACCGTCCGTAGAAATCGTGAACGAGGTAACTCGCACCCAAGTTGAGTTGGGTGCTCATGGTGCTCATGAAGGCCGCCAACAGCGAGGCCGCGACCAACCCCAACAACCCAGAAGGCAGCAGGGAAAGCATGGCCGGATAGGCCAGGTCGTGACCGATTTTGTCCTCCGTCACGTGGGGAAAGGCCTCTCGCAGCGCATCCAAATCGGGGAACATAACCAACGACGCGAGGGCCACCAAAATCCACGGCCAAGGCCGCAGCGCATAGTGCGCCACATTGAACAACAACGTCGCGCCAACCGCATGCCCCTCATCCTTGGCAGAGAACATGCGCTGGGCGATGTAGCCACCCCCGCCGGGCTCGGCGCCCGGATAGTAGCTCGACCACCATTGCACCGCTAGAGGAATCAGCAACATGGGGATCCAGGCATTGGCATCGGACAAATCGGGAAGCAAGGAAAGCTGGGGCACGACAGCGGGATGCGTGAGCAGGCCATCCAATCCGCCAATCTCGGGCAGGTCGAGGATCCACCACGCCGCCCACACCGACCCGATCATGGCCAGAATGAACTGAACGAAATCCGTGAGGATGACCGCGCGAAGCCCGCCCATCACACTGTACACCAACGTGATGCTGCAGGTGACCAACAACGTCAACCAGCCAGGCCAACCGAGCAAAATGCCACCGAGTTTGATGGCGGCCAAGCTGACGGTGGCCATGACCAAGACGTTGAACACCAAGCCGAGGTACAGCGCTCGGAAGCCACGTAGAAACGCCGCGGACTTGCCGCCGTACCGCAATTCATAGAAGCTGATGTCGGTCAAGACGCCGGACCGACGCCACAACCGCGCATAGACAAACACCGTCACCATGCCCGTGAGCAAGAACGCCCACCACGCCCAGTTGCCCGCCACCCCTTGCTGACGCACCAAGTCCGTCACCAAGTTGGGGGTGTCTGTGCTGAACGTCGTGGCCACCATGCTGATGCCCAAAAGCCACCAGGGCATGTTTCGGCCCGCGAGGAAGTAGCCGGCGGAATCGGTTTTGGCCTGCTTGCTGGCCCAAAGGCCAACCCCCAAGGCCAGCGCGAAATAGGCCCCAATGAAAATCCAATCCAAGGTGGTCAACTGCATGAAAACAAGGATACATCAAGCCCGGGCGAAGGGCTCTCCTTACACGCAAGGAGTTCCAAACAATCCGAGGAGCGCCAACAAGTCCGCCACCGAAACCACCCCATCCCCATTGAGGTCTGAGGCACACGACTGTGCACATTCAAACTCGGACAGCAACTGAAGCATGTCCGCCACAGTGACGCTTCCGTCCAAGTCGAAGTCCCCAGCACATCCCACCGTCGGAGGGTCGTCGACGTCGTAATACTGCGGCACCACGGGATACATCGGGCACACTTGACGGCTGGTGAATCCCATGACCGCCGCCCGCGTCAAGTCGTAATACGTGTCGCTTGTCATGTGTGGCACGTGTCCCGCGCCCTCAAACGTGATGAACCGATGATCGAGCCCCACCTCCTCGGCCCGAATGTGCACCGGCCAACTTCCGTCCACTTGGGTCACATTGATGCCGAGCAACGAAATGTCACCCGTGCCGTAGGGCACCGTGCCGTCGGCGGTGCCATGCGTGCTCACCACAGGCACGTCTCCTTCTGCGATCCAGTCCGCATCCCCAATGGCTCCGGAAATGTTGATGATAGACAGCACGTCCGAGGGATACCCCGCGTTGCCGCTGAACCCCTCCAATCCACCTCCAAGGCCTGGCTGGGTCAAATCAATGATGTCTGGCACTTCAGCCAAGTCGTCGATGTAGGCCGCATGCAAGGCGATGAACGCACCCGCGGAGGAACCGCCGAGCACAATACGATCGGGGTCGATTCCCCAGGGGTTGCCTTGCTCTGCGTGGGTCTTTCTGAAGTAGCGCACGGCCGCTTTGGCGTCGTGCACCCCGCGAAGCACCGACTCTTGAAGCGACGTCTCCAAATCAAACACGTTGTCGATTCCAAGGCGGTAGCTGATCGACGCCGCGACGTACCCCATTCGGGCCAAGTCCTCACACAGCGGAACCACATCGACCCCGTCGTTGCTTCCCGCAAGAAAGAACCCGCCATGGGCCAAAATCACCACCGGCCGGTCCGACACGTCGTCTCCTGCGGGCAGGTACACGTCCATGTCGAGCTCTTCGTTGGATCCGGAGGACCCCACATTGGACCCGTAAATCACGCCATAGGTCACCTCAACCTCGCTGAACATGCGGTAGCGGTACCGGGTCCCATCACACTGGGCGACGGCGCAAAGGCACAACACCCATGCAAGGGTTGCCATCCAAAGCTTAGGCACGCTCCGAAAGGTTGAAGGTGGCAAACCACCGGTCCAAATCACGCCTCAATTCCACCACGTCTTCCACCAGGAAATATTCGGTTTGAATGACGTCTGTACGGAAAGGCGTGTCCATGACTTCCTCGAGGACAAAGGGTCGAAGCCCGCCCTTCAAAGACCACGCATGGTTCGCCTCTCCAAAGCTGCTCATGATGCCAGCCCCCAGCAGTTCGGGGTCGCCATCCGCGCCGCGCACAAACCCAAACTCCACAAAATACCAGTACAACCGCTGCAAGCCCAATACCGCCTCCGCTTCGCCGGCCTCCACAAGGGCCGACCCCACCTCCCCAAAGCGCTGCATGAACGCCGCAAAATCGGCATTCATCAGCGGCGGGATGTGGCCAAAGGTGTCGTGAAACATGTCTGGCTCTTCGATGTAGTCGAGCTGGTCCAGACGCCTCACCCACGTGGAGGTGCAGAACCGCTTTTGGGCGAGAAGCTTGAAAAAGTCTTCCACGGGTATCAAGCCGGGCACCACGGTGAGGGACCAACCCGTGGTCGATTGAAGCAGCGCCTCCATGGCAGAAATCCGGGGAACCTCATTGCAAGTCAGGGCCAATTTCATGGCCTCGAGGCTGTCCAAATACAAGGGTGATGCCTTCCCCTCCAAGTTGGCGATTTGGCGCTCATAGAGCCTTCGCCACGTGTCGTGTTGGTCGACCGAATACGAATCCCAATGTTGCAACAATCCCTGGACCATGTGATGAAAATACACCACATCGCCCAGGGATTCAATCCGTTGGGTGTCGAAACGGATTACTGCACCGCGAGACGTGTGGTGGTCACCACCCCGTTCGCAGCCGTCACCACCACGTGGTACATGCCGGGAGACAAGGCGCCCAATTCAAGCTGGGCCACATTCCCTTGACGCCACACGTCGAGTTGAACCTGACGGCCACCCGCGTCGAGCACGGTCACCGCATCTGTGCCGTTCACGCCTTGCACCCACGCTTGTTCGCGCGCAGGGTTGGGCACGAGCGTCCAGTGACGCACGCCAAGGTCCTGCACCGCATCGCCTCCACCATTCAAGGCGGTGAGGATACCGCGGAATTCTTGGTGGTACAAGTTGGCCACACGTGCATCGTGCACAATCACCGTGTTCTCGTCGTTCACGTTTTCCGCACTGGAAGACCAGTTGTGCGAACCTGTGATGACAAGCGGATCTGACCCCACATCGCTGTGGTCGACAATGGCGTACTTGTGGTGGCAGTCGCCGCTCACGTCGTGGGCGTAAGCTTGCACGCCGTTGCTGATCAAGTTGTCAAACTCGCTGCCCGTGGTGTTGACCTGCTCGATGACCCCGATAGGGCTGACAAAGAAGCTTTGGTTGAGCTCCACAATGGCATCGCCCAAATCGTCTCGTGTCAACGTCAACAGTGCGAATTCAAAATTCGCGTTGGCGGCTTCGATTTCAGAAAGGATGGCCGCATTGGTGCCGTCCGTGGGCGAGAAGTACAGCTCCACGGGGCTGCCTCCCACGAGGAAGTCCACCGGCGTGTTCCAGGATTTGTCGGCTCCGAACTTGGCGTTGGCCGCGTCGGGCGTCATGCCTTCAGCACCCCACATTTCTTCAAATTCCAATTCGTAGGCGCGGGCCAAGCTTTGGTCTTCGAGCACAATCACGTTGTTCAAGTCGCTCACGAGCTGACCCGTGGTGAGGTTCGTGGAACCCGTCAACACAAACGCAGACTCGGCGTAATCCGCGTCGCCAATGATGAACTTGTTGTGCATGCCGCTGCCTTCCCCATCGGTGCGGGGATGCGTGACCACAGAAGCGTCGAGGCTGCCGAGTCCGATGTTGGCATTCTGGCCCTCGTAAATCCAACGAATCTGCACGCCATTGGCGGCGGCAGCATTCACAGCATCTTCCACGGTTTGGTCGTTCAGGTTGTAGGCCGCCACGTCCAACGTGTGCTGTGCACTCATGATCCATGCAGCCACCGTGTCGTTCATGTCGGTGCCGAGGGACAGGGCCAACTCCTCCGTGGCCACACTGTGGTCCACCGGGCCGTTGAAGTAGACGTGAATGTCTCCTGAGCTTTCCGACACTGTGGCGTAAGGACGAATGGTGGACACCGCGGAAGAGCCATCCTCCAACGTGGACACCGCCCGGGCGTAGTAGATGGTGCCGGGCTCCAAGCCCTCCAAATTCACGATGTGACTTGGCGTGTTGCCTGTGATTGCAGAAGCCGTCAAGCCAAGGTCTTCTGTCAACCCGTATTCCACCGTGCCATCGCACGCCAAATCCGTGGTCCAAGACAAGGTGAAGCTCGTCGTGGCCAAATTGGTTTGGGACACGGGAGAGGTGTAGCACAACGCCGAAGCGGGAATCAGGTCCACCGGCCCGCGTGGAAGCAGTTGGTATCCGCCGAACCCGTCAAACGAGAACTGCGACACGATGCCGAGCATGTCCACTTCACATCCCGTGAGTTCCTGGCCCACCAAGCTGTTGCTGGTGCGCACGTAGATCACCCCGGACTCTCCTGCTGAGGTGAAATCGTAGGTGTTGTTTCCAGTGATGAAGGTGCCGGCAAGGGGGAACGTTACCCCATTGATACGCACGAGCTGACCTTCGAGGTTTTCCCCCATTTGGGAAGGGGTGATCTCCAGCGGGGTCGGCACGGTGCCTTGCCCAAAAAACGTCACGTCCGTCAGGTTGGGTCCCACTTCGAGCAACCCATTGTACTCGGTGATTTCTCCGGTCACGGAAAGGCTGTCGCCGATCTGTGGTGTGGCTTCCCATGCGGACCAATCTTGGCCGGGATACAAGGCGATGCCCGCGGTGGCGTCCTGGAGGTAGCGCACAGAACCGAGGTTGTCATCGCTTGTCACCACCCCGGTGACCGTCACGGTTTGTCCAATGTTGTAATTCTCGCGCATGTCGAGAATGTTCTCCTGGGCGACCAATGTGGTCGACACCAAGGCGGCTGTCAAGGCCAATGTCAGTTTCAAATTCATTCCTTGGGAGTTCTGTTCTGGAGTCCTTTCAATTCAAGCACGGCACTCAA
>Ga0163109_10000185_pt1 | contig 49553 bp, 72 predicted proteins | sample CRUFie1St13metaG_FD_108704 | JGI IMG/M metagenome (GOLD analysis project Ga0163109, IMG submission 108704) | Marine microbial communities from the Costa Rica Dome - CRUD Field 142mm St13 metaG | ecosystem: Environmental > Aquatic > Marine > Oceanic > Photic zone | place: Costa Rica: the Eastern...
AAGTGGGGAAGAGCAAAAGGTTTAGAAATTGAACAGATGGAAATGAACCTAGGTCGTGAATGGGAATCTATGGCTGCGATCGTGAATTGTCATGATTTATGTATCATATATTCTGTTCCTTCAAAGTCTCACCCTAAAGATTGTCAAGATAACTGGTTAAAGTTTCTTGATCGTATTAATGTTCGAAAAGCATTCATTAATGTTGATCATAAAGCAGCGTCTATTGCACGTAATGCTAATCTTAAAGATGTATGCGAAAGTGTAGATGTTATTATGACTCACTCACTTGAAAATGATTTCTCAAAGTTTATGAAGAAAAATAAAATTGATACTCCTCTTACAAAGATGGCTCTAGGTTTTGATTATGATGGTCACAGAGAAAAATACTGGAGACCTATTGAAGAGCAGCAAGATAATATGATTCGCTGGATAGGACGTACTGCTATGTGGAAGGGTCCTAGTCTTATGATTGATTACCACCAAGATGAATTAATGAACAATGGATTTATAACTGTCCTTGAAGGACTAGAAGCTTCTATTCAATATCCGCTTGTTCTTTATAGAGATAATAAAGAAGAGAATCCAGTTGATAGAAGGATTGTTGAGAATCACTTCAGGCCAGAAAAACAATATGGTGACGTTAAGTTTACACCTGATCTATATGGAAAAGAAGTTACAGGTAAAGGTGCATACTTATATCCTCAATATATAAACTCAGATTGTATGGAAAGAATGGCTCTATCAGCATTCGGTTCAGATCTATATCACTTAAAAGCAGAAACTTATGGAGATAATATTGAAAACTGTCACGCAGAATGTATCGCGTCAGGAACAGTACCAATATTTCATAAACACTTTTGTGACAACGTAATTCACCCTGTACAGGGTAAACCAATTAGTCAATGCCAAAACAGCGGCACCATTGGTCTTGACTATTCCAACTTTGAAGAGTGCCGCGAACTAATGATCAAACTAAAGAATGATCCTACTATGAGAGATGATTGGAGAGAGATGGCATTTGAATTTTGGAAGCAACACTCAGACGGTGAGATGGTTGTTAACGAAATTGTCGATCTCGCAATTAACACAACTGAAAACCAACCACAAGGACTAGAGGAGTTTTTCGCATGAAAATATTCATCACAGGACAAGCCGGAATGATCGGCTTTCATTCAGCCATTGCGTTTGCAAAGGATGGATGGGAAGTTAAAGGAATAGATAACTTTAACGATTATTATGACATTAAACTAAAACAAGATAGATCCGATATTCTAAAGGAAGAACATGGTATCGAAACTATTAACGAAGATATAGAGAACTTTGCATTTGTTGAAGACATTGTAAAAGACTTTGACTGTATCTTACACCTCGCAGCATATGCAAATCCAAGACACGCTCTTGAAACACCACAACCATATATTGACACCAATATTACAGGAACTCAGCGCATTATTGAAGTCGCTGAAGCTCATGATATTCCAGTCGTTTACGCATCGAGTTCATGTGTAATGCATGGTCAACCACTTCCATGGAACGAACATGACAGACCAGAACACCAGAACAATCCTTATGGCTGGTCAAAGCGTGTAAACGAATGTCAGTTTATGCATTCAAAAATTTCAAGATCTGCCGGATTGAGGTTCTTTACTGTGTATGGTCCTTACGGTCGACCAGACATGGCACTATTCACCTTCACCGATCTGATCGTAGCAGGTAAACCTATTGAACTCTATAACTATGGAGATATGAAACGTGACTTTACTTATGTTGACGATATTGTACAAGGTATTGGTCTCGTTGTCAATGAAATCACAGAGAGCGATGAGACTTATCACGAAATATATAACATCGGTCACGGAACGCAAGTAGAACTTGTAGATTTTGTTGATGAGATTGAAAAGAACTTAGGTAGAAAAGCTGAAAGACGACTTGTTGCTGCTCATCCAGCGGATACACCAGAAACTTGGTCAGATACTACTAAGCTTCAAAAACTAGGATACGTTCCTACAACACCTATACCAGTTGGAGTTGAAAAGTTCATAACTTGGTATAAAGAATATTATGGGGTCAATTAATGAAAAAAATAAGAGTATGTATAGTAGGTCATGGATTTGTAGGAAAAGCTGTTGACTATGGTTTCAATGATCATACTTGTGAAAAAATAATTATTGATCCAATCTATGGAACATCTATCGATACAACATCTCCTATAGACGCAGATATTACATTTGTCTGCGTCCCAACTCCTATGTCAGACAATGGAACTATAGACACTTCTATTGTTGAAGAATCGATTAAGAAACTTCTGCTTCGAAGATCTGGAATAATCGTTCTTAAGTCGACTGTTACACCTGACATTGTAAAGAGTTTGTGTACTCATGAAGTAGGACGTAATAGAGTTGTATATAATCCTGAGTTCTTGACGGAAAAAAATGCAACTGAAGATTTCGTAAATCCACCTATGCAGATATTTGGTGGTGAGAAAAGCGTTACTGAAAAGGTTGAAGAGATATTTAAACAACACAGTTTATGTAAGCCTTGTCCGGTATTTCACATGGAAGCTGAAGACGCTTCCTTTGTAAAGTACGGAATGAATTGTTTTCTCGCAACAAAGGTATTATTCTTTAATCAGTTCTATGACGTAGTTGAAAAGTTTGGAGGTAACTTTGGTCGTATCATCAATGCAATTGGAGAGGATCCAAGAATTGGACAGTCACATACTCGCGTCCCTGGACATGATGGAAGACGTGGCTTTGGTGGTGCATGCTTTCCTAAAGATACCTCTGCATTTCTACACTTTTCAGATCACAGCTTTTCTATTCTAGATAAAGCTATTGAAGAGAATAATAAATACAGGAAAGATTACGAAAAATGCGACAGAGAAAAAGCGCAGAACGTGTCCTATGAATAACTACGCGAGCATAGTACCACTCATAGGTGGTGAAACCATAGCTATGGAAAATGTGTTTGGTTCTAGACCTGAATACATTCTTTCATACTCAGATTTTGAAGCAAATGATAGTCAACTTGTTAATCATTATAGTAATGACGTTCCTTATATTAAGCTTGATATGGGTGGCAGTGTCCCTTATCGAGTGGATGTTGTCAATACTGTCTGTCCTTGTGCTGGGCTTTCTTCGCTTAATACTTCCAGTTCTTCTGATAGTCCTACTAACGATTGGATGCTTAAGTCTGCTAGGTTTATTCTAGAAAAAGTCCAGCCTCAAGTATTCTGGGGTGAGAACGCTCCTAGACTTGCTAGTAAGATGGGTGAACCAATCGTGAAGAAGATGAGAGAACTTGCAGATCAATATGGATATACGGTTTCTCTATATAAAACAAAATCAATATTACACGGCTTGTCTCAAGTAAGAGATAGAAGTTTTTATTTCTTTTGGAAAGGCGATGAGATACCTGTCTTTAAATACTACAAGAGACCGTACACAACTATTGCAGATCAAATAAGAAGTAGTTCAACTAACGAACCTGATCCTATGGTAGATATGATGGTTAAGACTTCAAAACCTAGTGAAGATCTGTTCTACAAATACGTTTTAGAAGTAATGCACGATAATATAACTCATATGGATTTTCAAAAGAAGATTGATAAAACATGGGACGTAATGCATTACATCGAAGATAACGGTAGTAACTACTACGAAGTAGCTGAATGGGCTGACAAGAATGGATACACTGACCATGCAATAAAGTGTAGGAGAATGGGTGATAAGTTAAAAGCTGGAGGAAACATTATGAGACGAGGTGTTGTAGTTCCAAAAGATTACATTGGTGCTTTTGTCGGTGCTTATCCTAGTATGCTAACTCATCCAGATGCTGATAGATACTTGAATGTAAGAGAGTGTCTAGATATTATGAAGATGCCAAAGGACTTTGAACTAGTTGGTGGCGTCAAGAATTTAAATATGATTTGTCAAAATGTTCCGGTAACAACCGCAAGTGATATGGCGGCCAACGTAAAAGATTTTGTGGACGGTATAAGTAAGACAGTAAAAAGTAGCTTTGCTGTTCAATGCAATAAAACAAAAAGCTTTTGGTCAGAAAAACAACCTGCCACACTTGAAGCGTTTTTTTAATTTACATTTCTGTTAACATGTGGTATAATAGTACTATTCTAAAATTAGGAGACTCGTATGTCAATTATGGATAAACTCAAAAAGAACTCAAAGTTAAGCCACACTGAGATTCTTGCAGAGTCTAAATTTTTTACTGAAAAGGACATGGTAGCAACCGATGTTCCAATGATTAATGTTGCTTTATCAGGTTCAGTAAATGGTGGCTTGGCGCCAGGACTTACAGTTCTAGCTGGTCCTTCAAAACATTTTAAAACTTCATTTGCACTGCTTATGGCCGCTGCATATATGAAACAGTATCCTGAAGCTGTAATGTTATTTTACGATTCAGAATTTGGTTCACCTCAGTCATACTTTAAACAGTTTGGCGTAGATACAAATCGTGTTCTTCATACACCTATTACAAATGTTGAAGAGCTTAAGTTTGATATGATAAGTCAATTGGAAAATCTAGATCGTGACGATAAAGTTATTATTGTAATTGATTCAGTTGGCAACCTTGCGTCTAAAAAAGAAATGGAAGATGCACTGAATGAAAAGTCCGTAGCAGATATGTCAAGGGCAAAAGCTCTCAAAGGTTTGTTTCGTATGACGACTCCATATCTCGCTATGAAGGATATTCCTCTCTTAGCGGTTAACCATACATATCAAGAGATTGGTTTATTTCCAAAAGCTATCGTTTCCGGTGGTACAGGAATATACTACTCAGCCGATAACATCTGGATCATTGGCCGTCAACAAGACAAGAAAGGTACAGAAATCAAAGGTTACCACTTTGTCATCAATGTTGAGAAGTCTAGGTACGTAAAAGAAAAATCAAAGATTCCTATCTCAGTTACATGGGAAGGTGGTGTATCTAACTACTCAGGTCTCCTTGATGTTGCACTTGCTGGTGGTTATGTAGTTAAACCTTCAAACGGCTGGTATCAAAGAAAAGGCGAAGAAAGCAAAGTACGAGAAGCTGAAACTCTTACTAAAGAATTTTGGGATCCTATCTTTACTGACACTGACTTCAAAGAGTTCATGAAGAAACAATACTCTATTGGATATACTGAACAGGTTTCCATGGATGAGATTGTTGTAGAAGATGCGTGAGAATGTTGACTACGAATTTATACCTGAAGGAGACGATCAATGGCGTATTCGTTTCCTTGAAGGTCCTTTCCCTGAAACTATAATTTCATTTGGAAAAGTAAGTGTAGCTGAAGGTGATGGAGAATCAGCTATACTAAAGTATGATTTCACCATACATGAAACACCTGATCCAGATCTAACCGACCGCGACGCTGGACTTCAAAAACATTGTGGCGATGTACTAGTATCCATCATCGAAAACTCAAACGAGGTAGAAAATATTGAACACTAATATTGAACAAGTCGTACTTAAAAATATTCTTGTAAACGAAAAATATATGAGAAAGGTTTTACCATTTGTAAAGCCAGACTATTTCGAAGGAACATACAAGCTCCTATTTAAACAAGCCGGAAAGTTTGTTCAAAAGTATAATAAGCTTCCAAACGCAGAATCTTTTAAGATTGAACTTGATAATTCAGATGCTTTTAACGAAGAGCAGTACAGACACGCTGTAGAAATACTTCCAAACATATTTGAAAAAGAAGAAGTTAATGAAGCGTGGCTATACGAAAACACCGAAAAGTGGTGTCAAGATCGAGCTCTATACAATGCTGTTATGGAATCAATTCAAATCATTGATGGAAAACATAATACTCTTACAAAGAATGCTTTACCAGAAATATTAACAAAAGCACTAGGAGTTTCTTTTGACACAAACGTAGGTCATGACTATATCGAAAATGCAGATGAGCGATATAAGTTTTATCACACAGATGAAGAAAGAATTCCTTTTGATCTAGATTATTTCAATAAGATTACAAAAGGTGGTCTTCCTAATAAAACTCTTAATATATGTTTAGCCGGTACTGGTGTAGGTAAGTCACTGTTTATGTGTCACTGCGCTGCAGCTGCTCTATCATCTGGAAAGAACATACTGTATATCACTATGGAAATGGCTGAAGAAAGAATCGCTGAACGTATTGATGCTAACTTACTCGATGTTCCTATTGATCAACTTAAAAACTTAAGTCAAGAAATGTTTTCAGATCGAGTGTATAAATTATCTACAAGAACAAACGGAAAGCTTATCATTAAAGAATATCCTACTGGTCAAGCAAACACTTCTCACTTCCGTGCGTTACTCAACGAATTAAAATTAAAAAAGTCTTTTGAACCTGAGATGATCTTTATTGATTATCTCAACATATGTGCATCTAGTAGAATGAAAGGAATGGGTGGTGCAATCAATTCATACTCCTACATTAAAGCAATTGCTGAAGAGATACGTGGCCTTGCGGTCGAGTTCGACGTACCGATCGTCTCTGCAACGCAAACGACTCGTTCGGGTTATTCTAACACGGATGTTGGGCTTGAAGATACGTCCGAGTCTTTTGGATTACCCGCTACCGCCGACTTAATGTTTGCTATTATATCCACTGAAGAACTTGAACAGATGGGTCAGCTCGCAGTAAAACAATTAAAGAACAGGTACAATGATCCTACATATAAGAAAAGATTTGTCATTGGTGTGGACAGATCTAAGATGAGATTATTTGACGTAGATCAAGCTGAACAGACTCTTATCGACACTGATGGTAAAGAAGATACGCCTGCATTTGACAACACTCCTACAGGACAACAAATGAAATTTGAAGGATTTAAGCTATGATGATACCCCATCCACCAAAACATAACCTTGATGTTCCCGGATTTAATAATCAGAAACATCTTAACAATCTTACAGCTTTTGCAAGAACTATGAAAGAAAACTCAAAAGTATTAGAGATAGGTTGTGCATGGGGTGGTAGTACATGGGCACTAATGGATGGATTGCCAAGCGGGTGTAAACTACATGTATGCGATACGTTTGGTTTGAATGGACCACAGAAACACCAACACTATAGTGGAGTAATGGAAAAGCATTCACATAATCCTGCAATATCATATGCAATGAATTTATACATGGAAAAGGATCATCGAGCAGTGTTTGACTACTGTGTGTCTCAACATCCTAGATACTTTTCTCTTCACAAGAAAACACACGCTATGAAAAGTTTGGAACTACTAGAAAAAGATAGTGAATGGGATATGGTGTACATTGATGGCCATCACAGTTATACAACTGTAAGAAAAGAATTGAGCTACTTAAATGGAACAAAGTACTTATGTGGAGATGACTATCACCCTGCACACGAAGGAACTATGAAAGCTATAGATGAATTTTTAGAAAATGATAAATATATTTTTAGCCATGATGAATTTGAATCTGGCTCTGGATTTTGGAAAATGGAGTTAAAAAATGAAAATTAGTTGTGTAGATAGATTGCTGGTAATACAGTCAGAAATAGAAATACTGAAAGCTCGATTGCAGCCTCATGATACTGGACATATTCACACTGCAATCAGCGTGTTGAATGAAAGACTTTCAGAGGTAGCTGACAACATAAAACAAAGAACTGATCCAGAGACAATGAGTGGAACCCTAAGGAATATTGCGGATGGAGTTTGAAGATTTAGAGGATAAAGACTTCAAAGAGTGCTATAGTCTAGCTCTTACGGCTGTAAAAGTACTAATGGATAAGCAAGTAGATCCTCTTATGATTGCTGGAGTACTTACCACTTTAGGTTTGAGTTTATATAAAACTTCGCTAAACGATCCTGATTTTGATATGATGATGGAAACTATAATGGATATGAAAGAGCAAATAAAATATTTTAATGAACCACAAGAAAAGGAAACTATACATTGAGTATGATATCAAGAATGAGCAAAAAAATCCCTGAATTTTGTATGAGCCACTGGTTATTTAGGATTCCGGTTGCAGTTGTTTTTATTCAGCAAGGTTTAGATAAGATTCCTGTTGATGTTGAAACTGCTGAGTCGTTTGGCTTAACGTATTTAGTTTGGTGGGTTGTTGCGTATGGTGAGCTTCTAGCAGGAATTGGCTTAATCGTTGGTGGTATATTATATAGAACACCTTCATCATTAGAACAAATATTTGGTGCAAACTGGATAGAGCCTTATGGTGACACAATTACAAGACTTTCAGGTATCACTATCGCTAGTATTATGACAGGCGTAATATGGATAGGAGAACCTGCGAGTGTTATGGATGTTATACTATATGACAACTTGCATGTATTACTTTGGGTAGGTGGAATGTACTTTGCTTTAAGAGGAAACCGCACGTAAATGTCTGCCAAGTCGAAGACTATTACGTTTGAAGATGATGTTGTAGTCAAAAAGTATAAAGGAGATACTTTAAAAAGACTAGATGATAATTGGCTTTGGCACTACAACGAGTTAAGAGAAATAAATCCAGCATTAGTTGAGATTATAAGTATCTCTGCAGATGATAAAGTAATGATAATGAAAAACGTTCCACACGTAAATTTAGAAGATAACTTTAAGAAAAAACATGTGTACCAGATAATACAACTTATAAAGGATATGCTTGAGTTGGCTGACGTTACAGACTTTATTCACACTGACTTTAATACTCATAATATAAAAGTTAGAAAAGATAATGATGATATAGTGCTACTAGATCCTGATGGATTTAAGTTTTATCAGCATGAAGCTAAAACATCAAATATAAATGATCAATGGTTATTTAGAACACAGTTAGAATTTAACAGCTTAATGAGTAGCCTATTAAAAAGATGGTTTCATAAACATGAAGAGGAATTTAGTTGATATGCAAGTAAAGATTGTAGGTTACACTAAACCAGAAGGAGAATTTGCCGATGGAAATAAAATCAGTTCCGCCCAGGATCTCGTCGCCTACTGCGCGCGTGTCTCCAATCCGGCGAACCAAGCAAACAAAAAGACGAGTGCAAAGCTTATCAAGTATCTCATCAAACACAAGCACTGGTCGCCACTCGAAATGGTCTCAGCAACACTCGAGATCGAGACAACAAGGGACATCGCAAGGCAACTCCTCCGGCACAGATCTTTTAGCTTTCAAGAGTTTAGTCAGCGTTATTCTAGTGTTGCTGATCTTGGTGATAGTTTTGTCGTAAGAGAAGCTCGTCTACAAGATGAAGAAAACAGACAGAATAGTATTGATACAGATGACACTGCACTAAAAGTTTGGTGGGACGCTAAACAAAAGTTTATCATTGAACATGTAATGGAGATATATAAAGAAGCACTAGAAAAAGGAATCGCTAAAGAACAAGCTAGGTGTATACTTCCTGAAGGTAACACCAAGTCAAGATTGTACGTTAATGGTACACTTAGATCTTGGGTTCACTATATTGAACTAAGATCTGCAAATGGAACTCAAAAGGAACACATGGAACTGGCCAAAGCATGCGGTCAGATTATATCTGAGATATTTCCAGTAATAGGAGAAACTAACATGGGACGACCAATCACTACGCACTACGCAGACAATGGTAAAGGGAAAGCTGTTGTTATGATGGATTTCAAAGAAGAGATGGCATATATTGAATATTATGATGAAAATGATAAATGGTTTTTTAAAGAAGAGTTTCCTAATAAATCCATTAGGTACGTGGAAGACGCAGCAGAGAATTGGGCCCTAGGAGTAAAGAAACTAGAAGATGGCACTGGAATCATGTAGAATGTTTCAAGCCCATAAAGAAATAATATGGCATATTACTTGTGAAGAGTGTAAGTATTACTTCAGCCACGCTACAATGATGGAAAACGAAAAAATAGATAGAAGAGATCTTCATTGTCCATCATGTGGGAAAAAACAACCCGTAATAGTCTATAAAGACTTAGAAAAGGAACTGTGATAAATATATTACAGCTATAAAACTAAAAGACGCATGAATGAATTTTTTAGTTTACTTTCTCGTGATTTATTGGTATATTAGATATAACAATAATGAGGCAGTAGGAATGAAGAAACTAATCACAATCTTTACCATTGTAGTGAACACTATTGTGTTTTCAACAATTGGTTATACAGCGAAGGCTCAATATGATCGTATTGAGTTTGACCAAGAAAGACGAGCGATTGAATGCTTAGCAATGAATATTTACTTTGAAACCCGTGCATCATCTTTAGCAGATGCTATGGCTGTTTCTGACGTTGTATTAAATAGAGTAAATAGCACTAAGTATCCAAATGACGTATGTAAAGTAATCAAGCAGGGACATCAGGATGCTAATGGAAATATGAAACGCCATAGGTGCCAGTTCAGCTGGTACTGTGATGGAAAATCAGACGTTCCAAAAAATAAAACTGCTTGGGAAAAATCAAGGAAGTATGCAAGAGACTTTTGGGTTCATAGTCAGTATGTAGGACTTACTGAAGGAGCAACTCACTATCATGCAACTTATGTAAAACCACGATGGGCTCCAACTCTAGATAGAATAACTAGAATTGGATCACACATATTCTATAGAATGAAAGGCAAATAATGGGACAGTTCAAACCACAGTTCAACGGTAACTATGAAGAGATAAAGTACAGTATGCTTGAACAAGGCGCTCCGCCACAACCAACTATTGGTTCAGACGAAGTAGACATTCGTTATAAGTTCAATGAGGATAATACTCTACAAGAACTTAAGAATCACATTGACAAGACTTATGATAGTCACTACTCAAAAGAAAAGTTTCAGGCAACGGAATTCATAGTTGACGGTGGACATGGAACTGGTTTTTGTATCGGTAACATACTAAAGTATGCACAGAGATACGGTAAGAAGGGTTCACCTTCTGATGCACGTCGTGATCTTATGAAGATTTTACACTATGCTGTAATTCAGCTTCATGTTCACGATCAAGAAAATGATCCAGAAAATTAATTCTGGATCATTTCTTTTATATATATTAATTTAACCCCTGGCGGAGTAGTCCTTACGATCCCGCCTCATCACCCTCGAAAGGAAAAATATGAGAGTATTACTCAATGCTTTGGTAGTATTGCTACTACCATTATCTTTTGCTGTTTCTGCTGTAGCAGATCCACTAAAAATCGGATTCGTATATGTAGGCCCAACTGGCGATCATGGTTGGACTTATATGCACGATGTAGGTCGCAAAGAAATTGAAAAAGAATTTGGTGACAAAGTAGAAACTACATTCGTAGAAAGTGTAGCCTACGGTCCAGATTCAGAACGCGTCATGACTCAAATGGCAATGCAAGGTGTAGACTTGATCTTCACAACTTCATTTGGATACATGGACCCAACACAAAACGTTGCGAAAAAATTTCCAGATGTAAAGTTTGAACACGCTACTGGTTATAAGACTGCACCAAACGTGTCAGTGTATTCTTCTAAATTCTATGAAGGAAGATACGTTCAAGGTGTAATTGCTGGTCACATGTCTAAAAAAGGAAAAGCCGGATACATCGCATCATTTCCAATCCCTGAAGTTATCAGAGGAATCAATGCATTTTACTTAGGCGCAAAGTCTGTAAACCCAGATTTTGACGTAGACGTAGTATGGGTTAACACGTGGTACGATCCAAGTAAAGAAGCAGACGCTGCGACTGTATTAATTCAACAAGGTGCTGACATTATTACTCAACACACAGATTCTCCAGCGGCACTACAAGTTGCTCAACAGTCAGGAATTAAAGCTTTTGGACAAGCATCTGATATGATTCAATTTGCACCGGACACTCAACTTACTGCTATTCTCGACTTATGGGGACCTTATTACATTGAAAGAGTAAGAGCAGTTCTTGACGGTACATGGAAAGAGTCTGACACTTGGGGAGGTATGGATACTGGAATGGTTGCAATGGCACCATACACTAACATGCCTGACGAGATCAAAAAGATTGCTATGGCAGTAGAAAAAGATATTACAGAAGGTAAACTTGATATATTTCCAGGAAAAAGTGTTGGAGATCTATTAGGAATGAATCAATACGTTGAAGGAATTGATGCTTTTCTACCAAATTAAACTGTGACAAAAATGTAACAGAATACATATAAAAAGAAAAAAAGTGCGTTTCGGCGCACTTTTTTGTTTACAATCCAATATTCCTGTGGTATACTGGTATCAAGATAAAGGAATGGAGTTAAATATGAAAAATCTACTTAAATTAATCTCAGAAACTAAAGCTGAAGCTAAATCTAAATTTGCTATTGAAAACGATATGGTTGATATGTACACTGAAGATGCAGCTGACTATGAAAAGGTTATGAAATTAATTAAAGCGAAACAGATCGATGAAGCTAGACAAAAGCTTGAGTATATGGACACTGCTCCAAGAGAAGCTGCTGTAATGGCTATCTTTGAAGATACTGATTCAAACTTTGTTTACAATCTAGGTTGGACAATTAACTAAGGGAGATTTTTTGTAATGGGAATGATGAAAAGATTTAATGAACTTTTAGAGCACGTTAAGGCACAGAACGCTAAGACGATTGCTTGGGTCAATGAAGATCCAAAGAATCGTTGGGCTGGTACTATGCCAGAAGATCCACAGTACTGGATTGATGAAGGTATCATCACTGTTCAAGCTCTAGAGCGTAGAGACCTAGAGACATTCATATACGAAGGACATAAAGATGCTTTCGGTAGTAAAGGTCATCACTACGACTTTAAATCCATGTCAATGGAAGAACTTAGGAAAGAAGCCGACTATATTTCTAAAGCTGTTGCTGAAGCACAGGCTGAGGAAAAGGCTGCTGTAGAAAGAAAGCTAAAAGCTTTCAAGTCTGAGGTTGAAGATATAATTAATATTGGTGCTGGTGATGAAGAAACCGCTCTTCGTTGGATGACTCAAACTGAGAAGTTCTATCACATCCAAGACATCGAACACTTTGTCTGGAATAAAGGTATTCTCTTTACCGAGTACGGTAGAGATCTAGTTAAGAAACTAGAAAAAATTCTAACTTACGAAGAGTGGGAGGCAGCATAAAAAAAAGGTTTACATTCTCGTGTAAGTGTGGTATAATATAAATATAATTTCAAGCGTGGAAGCAACGTGAAGATATACTGGACTCGGGTGCGATTCCCGACTCCTCCACCATGAATACTTGGTCCGGCTAATAGGCCTTCGTAGCACCGCCCGGGCACCACCGCTTAGTAAGGTGGTTAGCAGTCAGGTGACAGAAACGGTAAGACGTTTTACGGTTTAATTGATGCGGCCCATCAAGTCAAGTATTCATGGGGGGAGAGTTTAGGATCGACAGGTATGGGATCGAAGTGGAGTTTGACGGATGATCGCGTATAGATCACTAAACTAAATGCAAACGATAATTTTGCACCTGTAGATTACGCACTCGCTGCTTAATCGTACTGAGCCCGGAGGAGCTTGGAAACAGAATCCTCCACGAGATTTGACCGACGGGTCGGATAGTGTAGTGCAAGGAAACGCGTCTTACCAAGAGGCGTAACTTGATTGCTCAGGGGTGGTACCCAGGTTCAAAGCCTAGCGGCTAAGAATCACATCACTCTACCGAGTGGGAGTAAGTGCTAGGGGTTATGAGATGTGGTATCTTGAGCGACCTAGTTGGAGGTAAACCCATAGTCCTCCCTACACATTTTAAAGGGGCAATATCGCCCCGACACAACAAGGGGTGATGCCCTAATACATCCGCGGGGAGTCACGGTTAGCTCCCCATTTTGCTTATAAATAAAGATATGCTAGAATTAATTACAACACTTTGGATTATAGAAATTACCGCAACTATCATAGGAGAACTAATGAATGAAACCCGGTGAGCAAATTCTTGTAGCCGCCAGAAAGCAAGCGGAAGGCGAGCTAGAAGTACATAAAGCAAATATTGCAGTTTACCAAACAATGCCGGCAGGGATTGGCGAACACAGCGATATTGTTGAAGCAGTCATGGCCGAACTTGATAAGATGGCGATGGCACATGATCGAATTGAAATGTTAGACAAATATTTTACAAATAAGAGGGAAAATAATGACTAGACCATTAATCATTGTAATGTTACTCAGCTTCATGGGTACCATTTTTTTACAAGCAGCAAATGCTGAAGACATGACTATTGACATGTTGAATAAACGTGATGACGGAGCTAAGATGGTTTATAGCGAAGACATTGCATATATTGATGTTGGAGATACTATTACATGGGTACCTACATCTAAAGGACATAACGTGCAGTTTATTGCTGGTCCAGACGGATGGGATCTACCTAAGAAAAGTAAGAACAACAAAGAAGTGTCAATCACTTTCGATGTTCCTGGTGTATATCTCTATCAGTGCACACCACATGCAACCATGGGTATGATTGCGTTAGTAGTTGTTGCTGAAGGTGGAGAGGTTCCTATGAACGATCTCAGTAAAGCTAAAGTCAGAGGAAAATCCAAAACAAAACTAAAGAAACTACTCGAACAGCTATGACAGTATGTACTCTAACACCAGCAGCCGAAGCACAGATAGACAAGCTTTGTGAAGAAAACGATGTTTATGGAGTTAGTCTTAATCTAAAAGGTGGAGGTTGCGCTGGTTTTGAGTACGATTGGGACTTTGTTAAAAGTCCTGAAGATCTTGAAAAAGACGACGAAGTTATAAAAACATCAGAAGGCAAGTGTGCATTTGTAATAGGTGCCACTAGCCTTATGTTTTTATTTGGAACTGAACTTGACTACGTTAAGAGTATTGTAGGTAGTAATTTTGAGATAAAAAATCCTAACGCTAAGAGCTCATGTGGATGTGGAATTAGTGTAAACTTTGATATGGAGAAAATAGGATATGCTCCTTAGTGACATAAAGTCTGCGGCCGCAGCAACAAATCCAGCACAAAGAAATTGGGACAGGAGTAGAGATATTCCTAAAGAGCACTTAGATCTGTTTGAAGATATTATCAGACTTGCTCCATCAAAACAAAACGAGACTCACTATAAAGTCTTTATGTTCACAGATCCTACTACTATAAGAAAGATATACGATAAGACTAATTACTTTGGTGTTCCACCTGCAAAGGAGGGTGATGATCCTACTGCTTTTACAGACAATCAAGGAATAACAAAAGACGAATACAACGTTAAGAATTCGCAGGTATGGTCTAACTTAGTTATCGCACTCTGTGAAGATTGGGATCAAAGTAGATCTAGAACTCTAATTCATAAAATAGTTGATGAAAGAGAAGACGTTAACTATGAAGCGATTAGAGAAAAGAATAAGATAATTCATATGAGTCAAGGAATTCTTTTAGGAGAATTGATGTTGGCAGCTACTCTCTTAGGATATAGAACCGGATTGTGTTCTGCTTATGGACCTCAAGATATGTGGGACTTTGTAGAAGGCAGTGAATGTAACTGTCTTTTGGGCATTGGGTTCCCTCATCCGGATAAAGATAGAAGAGAACACGAAGAAGTTTATAATAGAGACATTGTAGCAGAAGATAGAAGGACTGGACCACTCGATGAAAAGTGGAAGTTTCCTACTTTTGAAAAAGATGTTTATATTAAAAGAGATGATTAAAGCACTACAAAAACTATTCAAAAAGATTGATGAGGATCAAAAGAAACCTCCTCCCAAGTTTAATCATAAAGTACGTAAAGATGGTGAGGAAATGACAGACAAAGAAAAAATGGATAAAGGTTTTAATGGAAAGACTTATGTCATCAATGGCATAGAATACGATTTCTAATGGGTAGTGGAATGCACGGAAACAATCACCCACAAGGTAAACGTACCGTTATCCTTATGATTGCGTTGTGTGTGATATTACATTTTATTGTTATTCCGGTTTGGATGTGGATTTATGGATTATGATTCCTGATACTTACGTAAAGAAAATACAAGAAAAAGACATTGACGGTAAACAATGTCCTATGGCAAATATACTTACTGCCGGATCTATAAAGCATTCTCTTATACCTTTCATAGGTGTATACAATGAGTTAGCGTATGAGATGGAATATATTGATGGAGAAAATTTATATCAACTTTTTAGAAGTTACGGACAAAAGAAAAGAAGAACCGAAACGTTTAAGCTTGTAGGAAAGATAGCAACTCTAATAGAAAAGATGTCACAACTTGAGAATGAATCTTATCCTAATCACATGTTTATGGGAAAAGATATGAGAAACTTAGGAAACTATATGATGAGGAAAGATGGAAGAATATTATGCATAGACTTTGACAGTTGGAAATGGTGGCCAAGAGAACAAGCAATATGGCATGCTCGTAACGCTCTCGCCTGGCCGGTTGAAGAGCTTCTTATTTCTTAAAGGAATCGTTTAAAGAGTCTAATACGCTATCAATATCTGGTTCTTTACCATGTGGATCATACTTGCATTGGTACGTATTAGGACACTGACCCTCTACAACTAAAGTGTACGTATTATTAGCACCTTTGTAGATACAAACTTGTTCACCACTTTTTGCAGTTCTTCGTTTGTATCTTCGACAAGTTATGTACTTAGGATCTTCTCTCATTCCTAGTCTTTTCTGCTGTTCTATTGTCCAGTCAGAAAAATTCTTTAAGAAACAAGTATAGCAGTTTCCGAAGATACTGTCAGGTTGAGACTTCTCTCCGGCAAACGCGGGACTGTAGAGTGCAATAAGAAATCCTATTGCAATTAGTTTGTTAACGTATTTCATCTGCATCCTAAATTTTAAATTTACTCTGTAGAGTAAAAATCAATAATTTACTTTGTAGAGTAAATTTTACAGCATTCCTCTATCATACATAACAAGCCATGCTGTGCCTGCTATCATTCCTAATAATACTAAGGCTGCTCCAATAATAGCAACGACCTCAATAACTTTTCTTCTTCGCTCTTCTTGGTCGTATATTGCTTTTTGTCTTTTCTTTCGGATATCAGCTTCTGTCTTTAGCAACTCCTGCCAAGCGCTTGGTCCTCTTGTAAAAGAAATGATTTGCTTCAATTGTTCTCGCATGTCTTCTGCTTTTTTCTTCGCCATGAAAACATTCATAGCCTCTTCTTCAACTGAACCAGATGCAAATAATTTTTTAAACAGTGGAGGTTTCTTATTGTATTCTTCAGCTTTTTTAATATCGGAAACAGCACCCATCCAACGACCCAAGTCGCCAGCCATAGACTCTACGTCTCTGCCGAACTCAAATCCTTTTTTAATCGCGTTGAATGCTGCCGTAGCTGTAGCCACCGCCGTAATCGGATCTACCATGAATTCCTTCCTTCATTTCCTAAACAACCATTCCTTGGTCAGTTATATTTATAAGAACAACGGTTTACAATTTAACTAAAATGTGGTATAATATATAAGATAAAGTAAAAGAGTACGAGTGTTATGTTTTTTGATTTTAATTTTGATAAAGTGAATAAGAGATTGCATTGGACAACCGTATATAGTGAAAAGTTACTTTTAGCTGCGATCGGTATACTTACTATGATAGCAGCTGGAATTGACATATATAATATGGTCCTTGCACTTAAGATTACGTTAGGTGGAATATTCTTACTATTCATATACGCAGAGATTATAGGAATGGTTGGAGCATTTTATATAAGTAATAGGATTCCTGTAACGTTACCGATTATAATTGCAATGACTGCTTTGTGCAGATTAATTGTGTTACATAGTAAAGATAATGAACCCCTCACACTTATTGCTGAAGCTGTAGCAATTGTTGTCCTTGCGGGCGCAGCTTATCTCATGAGTCTCAAGGATAAGTTAAGTTTGGAGAAACAAAAACTGAGAGAAGATTTGGAAGAATAATGCCCAATATTAATATTACAACATCACCAACTGGACGAAGTCCAGAGAATAAGTATTTCTTTGGTACTCAAACACGTGATCTAGATTTGTCACGTCCAAAGTTTAATAAAATAGGATCTGAAGAAGATTTTCAAGATTTTTATAACGTCTTACTAAGTCAAAAAAATTACTTAGATCCTCTTAATTTTGAAACAGTAGGAACTAACTTTACTCTTCATACAAATGATGAGAGACACAAGCAGTTCGTATGGAACATGTTTAAAATTACTGCAGAGGATCAAGAAGGTGATTGGACTATCTATCACAACACCAGTATTAAGATGGAACCTAAGATCCATATTCACTTAGATAGAAAAATCATGCTTATTGCTGGTACGACTTTCTTAGGAGAAATTAAGAAAGGTGTCTTTGGTATTGTTAGTTTTGAGCTGCCTAAGTTTGACATCTTACCTATGCACTGTGGCGCTTTTACTTACAGAAGAACTACAAATCTTATGTTTGGTTTAAGTGGAACTGGTAAGACTACGTTATCTTCTGATCCTGAATATAAGTTAATAAGTGATGATGAAGTTGCGTGGACTAACATGGGTATACGTATGATTGAAACAGGTTGTTACGCTAAGTCAGAAGGACTAACACCTGAAACACATCCAACTATTTTTAATGCAGTTGAAGAGGCAAGACGTAGAGATACATTAGTAGAAGAAAATCCAGAAGCAACAAATGCAAGATTAAGTTATCCTATTAGTTGTGTAGAGAACGCTTATCATAAAAGAGGAAACTTTGACCACGCTAATAACATATTCTTTTTAACTATGGATGCAGAAGGACTATTTCCCGCTATAAGTAGAATTAGTGGAAAAACTGTACAAAGGTTCTTTGAAACAGGTTATACTTCTCAAATGCCTGGGACTGAAGCTGGATCAAATGAAATAAAGAAGACGTTTAGTCCTTGTTATGGATCTCCTTTTATGCCGAGAGTAGTAAAAGAATACAGCAACTTGTTAATGGATAAGATTGAAAAACATGGTTCAAACGTTTTCTTAGTTAATACAGGAATGAATCCTGATACGGGTGATAGATTTGATCTTGACTTTACACGTAATACTATTAAACAAGCTATCTTAACAGAGTATCCTTTAAGAGATACAAGTAACGAAGTACTAAAAACATTGGAGGCACTACTAGAGTAATGTGGAGAATCTTAATATTTCTAATTCTATTTTCATGTCATCCTGTGCATGCGCATGATCAGAAGAAACAATTAGAAATACCATATAACATCTTAATGGAAATGATTGGATTTATAGAAGAGAACAGCGAGTACGAATACGATGGATCTCCACTTCCAGAGTTTTATATCCAGAGCTCAGAAGAGATGTGTCTCGTTCTTTTTGATGATCCTCCTTCACCTTGTCATATTGCTGGTTATTATAATGATGAGACAAACACTATATACGTTGCAGATAAACCTACACAACACATGCATCAAGAAGGATATGTAGAGTCGATTGTAGTTCATGAACTAGTACATTTCATGCAACTTATAAATGGTTACTATGATGTTGCACCGTGTATACAACACTTAGAGGGAGATGCGTTTGATATTCAAGATTTATACACTGATCAGAACGATCATATTCATGAAGAGAATTTAAATGATCCTTTGTTTTCTATGATAGCGAGACAGTGTCCAGGACCAGGTGGGTTTAGTCTTGGAGGTGGTTAGTATAACACTAGATCACTTTGATCTAATAGAAGAGTTCTGTAAAAGATGTAAGGATCTCAATTGGGTAAATAACTCTACACCTGATGCAATGCATTTTGAAAAAACTATTGTACAAGGTGGTGGTTGGTGTGGTATAATAAAGGATAAGAAACTAGTTTCAATTGCAGGATATCATCACATACCTGAAGTTCATGATAATGCATGGAGAGTTTTTTATAGATCGGCTACCTTTCCGGAAGGTAATAACAAAACACTACACAGAGGAACAGGGCCAAGAGGAAAAAAGTATATAAATAAATTTATACAGTTACTACCGGATAAAGACCTGATTGTAACTACTAATATTGAAAACGCTGAATATGCAAATATTACTCGATATCACAGAGCTCTCTACTTAGAAAGTAAAATGAAGAACAGTATAATTGAGCACGTAAAAGATATGGAATATAGATTATGCATGCAGTCTATTTGGAGAATAAACATTGAAAGATTTAAGTCACTACATACGTGAACTTACACATATAACATACGACAGACAGGCTCTTGAAGATTATTATTACTCAATCCAACATAAAGCAAAGCCTTACGTTGAGTTTCATCAACCCGATACCGTATCAGGCGAAGATGAAAAGAGTCCGTATTTCAGGTGTATATGTAAAAAGTGTTGTGAAACTGAAAAACAAGAACATAGCGGCGACAAGCATAAATACATTAGGAAGTTAAAACATCCTGAAATTGATAGAATAACCTCGCTTATAAATCCTATTATTGGAACAGACTATCCAGCGTTTATGTGGATATATGAACCAGGGTTTGAATTAAGACCACATAAGGATTTTACAAGAGGTGCTAGTGTAATGGTTCCAATTCTTCCGGCAGAAGGAGGAGCAACTGTTCACTTATACAGAGATGACTTACCAGTCATTGATGTAGGAGAATACAAAACAGTTATGCATAATGATGACTATGTGCATCATATACATAATTATAGCACAGAGTGTCCTACTATCCTAAACGCAGGAGAGGTCATTCATGGTGTTATAAATAAAGAGAAAAGAGTTTTTTTAAACTTTTCAGGAAACGTAGATTGGGAATAAGATATGAATTTTGACGAAGCAATGCAACTCGCCAAAGAGGCAATGCATAAGGACAAGTTTGACCACAACTTAAAGCCACGCGAAAGAGTATTTTCAAAGGTAGATGACGCTATGAATCTACCTATGACTGGAAATCCAGAGAAGGATAACATTACTCTTCTTCCTGATAGACCACCCGTCTTTCATAACGTGCCAAACTACGAGTTAGAAAAGAATCCTTTCTCCTTCTTATATCTCGATATGACTTATAAGTGTAACATGGAGTGTGGATTCTGTGATACTCCTATTCGTCACTATAAAGATATGCCTATTGAAGTGTTTGAAGATTTGTGTAGGAGACTTCCTCGTCCAGTAAACATGAGGTTTGTTGGAGCTGAACCTACTCTTTATAAGAACTTACACAAGGCTATTGAGATCGGTACAAAATACGGTCACCAACTAGCAATTGTTACTAATGGTATTCGACTATCAAGTAAAAGATTCGTAGCAGATTTAAAACGAACGATTGATAACTGTGCTAATCCTAACTTAGTTAATCTTTCAGTTTCACTGAATGGTGGGTTCGAACATGATGAGTGGTACGAAACAATCGATCATGACATCAGCCACAGAAGAAAAAAGGTCATGGGATTCTGGAATCTTGTAGAAGCAGGATTTAAAAGAATATGTATTAACGCTATTATTGTTAGGAACCTAAATGAAGGAGTTATTAAACAGTTTTATGATACTGCAACAAGCCTACCTCCTGGCGTCGTTCAGAATATTAGATTTAGATGTGCAGCAAAGCAAGGAAGATACGTAGAGGATCTTTATCAAGCTGAAGAAGAGCAAACATCTTATACTGGATTGGAGCTTAATGAATACATTAAGTCAGTCATTCCAGAAGCAAACAGACCTTTAAAATGGATTAGAGATGGTATCCACCCGTCAGACGGTGCAGGAAACAGAATCAACAATCCAAACTTAAAGTGCAACCAGTGCTGTATGATGTACTACATTAAGCCAAAGCTTTGGGTTGCAACAGTAGAGTTCGGTTCTCACAACAGTGCGATGTGTTGGCGCAGAGGACAGTTCGTAACTAGTACACAAACAATTCAGCCAGCACACCATTATATTGACGAACTGAGTAGATACGTTAATTCGTATGTTCCTGATGGAATGAAAACTTATAGCGCCCACCAGTTAAAGAAAAAAATGTATGATGATTTTAAAAACAAGGGGAGGAATCCTCTAACGGAACCAAATTTTCAGGAGTAGGGATGAAACTATATGACTTCAAGCATTTATCCACTGTTGGAGAAAGTTATTGGCAGCACCTTCACTGGTGCTTGTATTCAACATGGATATTTCTCATTATGATACCTATTGCTCTTATTCACGGCTTTTTTCCAGTTTTACTGGCAAACTTGCCTGATAGGATTATGGCTAGGTACTTGAATAATTTTAAGAAAAGACGTTTGGCCACTGGTCAAGAGGAAGCGAGTGGAATAAGTACAGGATAATGTTTAGGAAGGCTTATGTGGGGACTTATTATTCAAGTCCGTTTTGTAGATATGGTGGGTCTTTTAAATCTCACAATGCAATAGAATTAGCTGCTCAAACTACGAAGGAATGGGCAGACTACACAAGTCTTGACGTTCAAAAATTTGACTATGTTATTTACGGAAATAGCGTACATCAAGATCATGGTTTTTGGGCTGGTCCCTGGTCAGCCGCTCTACTTGGAGCAGAAAAAACTCCAGGTGTAATGATGAGTCAGGCCTGTACTACGGGCCTGTTCTCTTTATTTCAATCGGCAACAATGATTGAAACAGACGTATACGATAACGTCTATAATCTTACTTCAGACAGAACATCGAACGGACCAGTTATAACTTGGCCTGACACTATGAAAAAAGAAGTTTGGGTAAAGGATAACTTTGAGTGGGATCCTTGGGGTAAAACTTCTATGATCGAAACTGCTGAAAGAATCAGAGATAAGTATAAAGTATCAAGAGAAGAACTTGACGCGTGCACTGTTGAAAGGTATGAACAGTACGATAACGCGCCAAAAAGAACTTATATATTTCCAACTGCAGGAGTTAGCGAAGACGAAGGCATTAAAAAAATATCAATTGAAAGACTACAGAAACTAAGAAGAAATCATTCTCACTCAGTTGGTAACTGTACACAACCTGCAGACGGCCACACTGGAATAGTAGTTACAAGTGAAAAGACAGATGTAAAGATTATTTCATTTGCAATGTCTAGAGTTGAAAAAGGATATATGCCTGAAGCGTCAATACCTGCAACAAAAAAAGCTTTAGAAAAAGCAAACTTAACGATAAAGGATATGAAAGTTATAAATCAACATAACGCCTTTGTTGTTAATGATATTGCTTTCTGTAAAGAGTTTGAAATAGCTACTTCTAGATTAAATCACTGGGGAAGTCCTCTGGTATATGGTCATCCACAAAGTCCAGTTTTAAGTCGACTTGCTATTGAAGCAATTGAAGAGACTAAAACACTTGGTGGTGGCTATTGTTTAGTAACAGGAGCAGCGGCTGGGGATCTAGGTGCTGCAATGATATTTAAGGTGGATTGATGGTTACATGGTACGCATATAATGTATACGCAGGAAAGAAACACATAGACTTTGTAAAGGCGTTTAGTGAAGATGATGCTTGTAAAAGAGTTAGAAAAAAGTGGGGACCTCCGGAAGAATGGTATCCTGATTCAGAGTACTGGGCTGAATGGGTTCCTCTAGGTCCAATTTTAGGTAGATCAGATGGAAAAAAGAGTCATAAGTAAACCTGCTCCTTTTCTGCAGGTTATAAGAAACAGACCCCTCAAAAAATATAAAACAAATATTAAGGAGTGGCTCAAGCCTGTCATAGACTTGTCAGACTTTTATGTGTATCCAATGAATGGAATAACTGAAGGTTTGAACTATTGGATGTTAAAAGAAAAGAGAGACATCTATAGAGAGAAGGGTGACTATGAGTGGGTAGAGATTAGAAATAAGTGGGAAAAGGCTTTTGGAAAATCTGACTACATTCACTACTTAAGTTGTCCAAGTAGTATAGACGGAAACTTTAGAGAAATTCCTAAAGATGTTCCGGTTGCTCTTGATCTTGCATACATAGGATCAACTCCTATTCGAAAGATTGAAGTTACACCAAACATTGAATACGTATTTTATGGGTTGAGTAAACCTTTTGGACTCAACGGCATAAGAACAGGTTGGTTCTTTACAAGAAGACCTGACATAAAACTTCATAAACTCTTGAAACTAAACTACTACAATCATTTAGCACATGATGTAGCAGAAGAAGTTATGAAAGAGTTTCCAATAGACTTTATATATAATACATATAAAATGGAACAGAAAAAGGTGTGTGATCAGTACAATCTTTTACCGAGTGATTGCGTTTGGTTAGGAACTTCATCTGACCCCGCATACAATGACTTTGTTAGAGCGACAGTTGCTAGATTATGCTTGACAGAATATTATGAAAACAAACCATATATCTAATTTTACTCGTGGTTGGTTCATAGGCAACTTCGAGCCATCAGTACTTCAAACAGAAGATTTTGAAGTAGCAATTATTTCACATACAAAAGGCGAAAAGATCCCACGGCACTATCATCCAGTGGCGACGGAATACAATGTAATGTTATCCGGTAATATGTTTGTCAATGGAAAGAACCTAACAAAAGGAGATATGTTTACGTTTGACCCGAATGAAATTTGTAACGTTAAAGTACTAGAAGATTCAGAGGTCTTATGCGTAAAAGTTCCTAGTATACAAGGAGATAAAGTATGCACACAACGGTAGTGTATAAAGTTAAGTCAAGAGACATGCAGGCAGCCGCACATGCTATTGCAATCGGACAGAGTATTGGAAATCCAAACATTAGAAATGAATATGAAAATAATGACCACGCAGCTGAAATTAGCTATGTACATAACGATGAAATTGTGGTAAAATATAAACAGAAGAACTTAAACAGACCAACTGATGTTGCACAGCTTTTATGTACAATACAAGGAGGTCAAAGTGATATTGAGTTAATCGATGAGTGTAAAGTTGTAGATCTATTTGTAGACATTCCTGAATATAAAAAGATTTGGAATCACCCTACAGATAGACCCTTAGTTGGAGGTATTGTCAAACCAAAGACAGGACTTACACCTAATCAATTATCTGATATCGTAAAAAGAATGTGTGATGGTGGAATAGACTGGATAAAAGAAGATGAAATACTAAGTGATCCAGCGTACTTTCCACTTTCAGCTCGAGCTGAAGTTGTAGCAAAAGTGCTTGATAACTATAGAGACGTTAAGTACTGTTTATGTGTTAATGGAGATCCTATACACTTTTTAAGACAAAGAAAATCTGCTGAAGAGCATGGATTAGGAATACACACAAACTTTTGGACTGGCCTAGGTGCCTATGAAAACCCTTCAGTGTATCAACACTTTCAAAGGAGCGGAATAAGAATACTAACAGATGACAGAAATCCTTTCTCAATATCTTGGCCCGTTATTTGTAGACTAGCTATACTTCAAGGAGTTGACAGTATTCATGTAGGAATGATTGGTGGTTACTATCCAGGAAACGAAGAAGAAGTTTATGAAGCAATTGAGATGTGTAATGATCACAACAGGATACCAACACTAAGTTGTGGAATGAATCCTGAAACTGCAAAGGCGATAAAAGATAAGATAGGAAACAAATGGTTGGCTGCAGTCGGTGGTTGGCTCCATGAAGGAGATATTACAGAGAATGTTAAGAAAATGAGGAAAGCAGTTGAAAGTTAATATTTTAATGTTGGCCGCTGGTCGAGGTTCAAGGTTTAAAGAATACACTGACATTCCTAAGCCTATGATTCCTGTATGGGGAGAACCTATGTATAAGTATGTTCTCAGATCTTTAAACATGGAAAATGATTATCAACTTCATGGCGTGTTTCAAGATGACGTTGCACCTACAGAAGAAAAGGGTATGATTATTCATACACTAGATGGAGTAACAGATGGAGCTGCAACCACTGCTTATCACGTCATAGATAATTCACATGATAACAATCCGTGGTTAATTATGGATTGTGATTTAATCGTTCGAACCGGAAGATTGTTGTTTGGTCCTATGAGTGGAATTATTGTTGAAAAGAAACACACGTCTGATCCAAGAGCTAGTTACAGTTTGATAAGAGATAATAAGATCTTATGCACAGCAGAAAAGCAAGTTATATCTCCGAATAGAAATGTAGGAATGTATTACTGGTCAAGTGGTTCACTGTTCTGTGAATGTTATGAAGATGCAGTGGTAGATGACGCAAGAGTAAACGGTGAGTTTTATATCTCACCTCTATATAATTATGCAATCAGAAAAGGTGAAACTGTGGTTCCTTTCTATGCAGAATCATTTCATCCGATTGGAACACCTGAGGATTTAGAGGAATATGTATCACGAACGGGGATTTAATGAACAGTGGCCAAAATACGTGACTGGTCACCGGTTAAAACTAGCTGTCTTACTTACAGGATCACCTAGGTTTGTTTCAGAAGGTGCAGACTGGTGGTTCTCTAAAGCGATACCTTTTAATTGTGATATAGACTACTATGGTCATTGTTGGGACGATGATGATGAAATAGGATCCACAAGATACAACACGAGACTGAATGTAAGAGATTTTGAAAAGTGGCCTTTTAAAGACTTTTCTTTTACAAAACACACGTTTGATTTAGATCTATATGATTCATTTCGAAATGAGGATACAAGACTTAGTAGACATATATTCAGACCACAGAGAAGAGACCACGTTGTAAGTGTTCACAAAGCAACTCAACTCATGCTTGAAAGTAAGATTCAATATGACATGGTGTTAGTTATGAGATACGACACAATCATAAAACCTGGATGCTTAGATCTTTCAATTCCATTTGTGTATGAATTCAATAAAAATCTAAATAGCTTTCATAAAGGACATGACGTAGCCCTTTTAAAAAACGATACAAATCCTCATATATTTACTTCTTGGGTTCAGGTAAGACAAGGACTTCCAATGATGCAAGATTATATGTTTCTTTCTACATACAAAGACTGGAAAAAATATGCAGGAAATTTGTATAATACATATAGTAAACTACTCAATGAAAATAAAAGTTTTTTAGAGTGCACTAATTTTGTTGAGTCAATATATCAACCTCACGTGTTTTGGGCTTTTATAGGAATGTATTCAAGAGCAAACTTCATCGCACAGGAAGACTTAGGCTGTGTGGCATTAAGATCTGCAAAAGAAAATATACAGAAGTGTTTCTATAATGATATAGTTCAGGAACACGATGAATCTTTTAACAGGATGTTTAATGGATGAATTGCCCGATGACAGAGAAGTAATGAAAATGTTCTACATGACGAAAGGACATTTAGAGGCTACCATAGAAACAATGAGAAGTTGTTACTGGGGATATTTCAAAAGAGCCTGGTACAATACAGAGTTCTATAGAGCAGAAGAAGGTTTTGACGAAGCTTATGACAAAGCGATTAAAGAGAGGATAGAAAAGAAAGATGGCGATGTATAATGCAGTAAAAGATTTTATTAGAGAATCTCCTCATATAGCAATATACTATAAAGATGAAGAGATTACCTATCATGAACTTTATGAGAAAGTTTGTAGTTACAGCAACCAACTACTAAAGCAGTTTAAAAGAGGAGATGAGTTTGTCATAAAAATGTCTGACAGGCCAGAATACTTTTATTTGTTTTGGGGTGCTGTTAAGTCAGGTATAGTTCCGCACTTAATTAATCCTGCATCATCTACACAACCTGAAGGTCTCTATACATTTACTGATGAAAATATTGGAGAGCTTGATAGTAACGCACAAGATTCAACTGATAATTTACCAGCTGACACAAACAAGGAAGACCTATGCTTCTATCTGTACACTAGTGGAACATCAGGATATATGCAGGCAGTTCCTCACAGACACCAAGACTTAGTTGGAGTTGCTTCTTCATACGCAAAAAAGACTCTTAATATTATTTCATATGATGTAGTGTTTAGTGCTGCTAAATTATTCTTCGCGTATGGAATGGGTAACAGTATGACATTTCCATTGTATGTTGGTGCTGCTACTGTTCTAATGAGTGAACCTTCTACAGCAAAGAGTACTCTTGACGCTATTGAAAAGTATCAACCAACAATTTACTTTGGTGTTCCTACGATATATAACTATCAGTTAAAAGCTAAGAAGAGAGATCTATCTTGTTTAAGACTATGTGTATCTGCAGGTGAATCTCTCCCAGGAAAAATTAAGCAGCAGTGGGAAGATCAGCACGGTACAATTATTCTTGATGGAATAGGTACAACTGAAGCTCTACATATCTTTATATCCAACTTTACATGGGATCACGAGAATGATTGTACTGGACGAATAGTTCCTGGGTACGAAGCTAAAATACTAAAAGATGATGGATCTGAAGCGGCAGATGGAGAAATTGGATCTTTATACGTAAGAGGTGAATCCATCACTGAAGACTGGTTAAAAACTGGTGATGAGTTTATTCGAAGAGGAGCAAAGTACTACTATCAAGGTCGAACAAACGATATGATCAAAGTTGGTGGAGTATGGATCTCTCCAGTTATTATGGAAAAGAAGATTATAGAGATTGAAGATGTTACCGAAGTTGCAGTTGTTCAACACTTAGATAATAACACAGGACTTAGGTTTCCGAAAGCCTATATTGTTTCAGATACAAACGATCAAGTAAAACTAAAGAATGCAGTCAAAAGAAAGTGTATGGACGAACTTCCAACGAACTACTTTCCACGATCTGTGCAGTTTGTAGATAGTTTACCTAAGACTGATACCGGAAAAATTAAGAGAGCTACGCTGCGCGAGCTATATGCTGACGAGCAATCTCAGTAAGTTTTTCATCATAATCTTCAAGCATACACCCTACAATATGAATTCTTTCAATGTTACTACAGTTCATTGCTGTATGTAACTTTCTTGTGTCTGTTACGTAGTGCTTACCATCAGCAGGAAGTCTGATAACTTCATCATCAATAATCATCATACACCTATCATCAGTGATAAGAGGAATATGGATTCTTCTTGTTGGGTCTACGTGATATGAATAGCATTGGTGTGGAACCATCTTCATAACTCTTGTCCTACACAGTTCTAGATCTTTCATAACTTGATTGATGTACTCAAACTTAGGAAACAAAGGAACCGTAAAATCGCTTTCAATGTGATTTAGTTCCTTTAGTTTTCCGGTACCGTAATCTGGATCGCCTTTGTGTCCTTCCACAGTCTGTAAAGAAATCTGTGACTCATACATAGGTAACCACTGTAACTCACTCAATATACGATCTATGTCTATTCTATAATCTTTGTCATAAACTTTACTCATTACGCGCTAATAACCCTCTTTGTTTCTAGTCTCATCTTTTGCTCCATGTGACTAACTAATACACGTCTCATAGATACAGCTCTATCTCTATTTGTAAAAGAATACTCTCTAACATCGTCACCATTTAATCTAATAGAAAATATGTAAAATGCACCTTGCTTCGTTATATTCGATGCTGTACCATTTGCCATACGATTTACGTCGATTTTACCAAAACTTGTTTCAATAATATTAGACATTTTGTCCTCCTATAAATATAATTCTATTTATAAGTAAAAAAAATGCAAATAAGTGCATTTTTTCCTTTACATTCCCTGAGAACTGTGGTATACTATACTTATTAAATGATTAAAATAAGGAAGGAGCCAAAATGGCACATGAAGTAGAAACTATGGCGTACGCCGGAGAATTACCCTGGCATGGATTAGGTACTAAAGTATCAAATGATTTGACACCTTTTCAGATGCAGCAAAAAGCTGGTCTAGACTGGGCAGTTGAAAAAGTAGATGCTTACGTCACAATCGGTGGAAAGCAGATCAAGACTGGTCAACAAGCACTGGTACGTACATCTGATCAAACAATTCTTACAAACGTTGGTGAGAACTGGAACCCAGTACAGAACACTGAAGCTTTTGAATTCTTTTCAGAGTTTGTTCTTTCTGGTGATATGGAAATGCATACTGCAGGATCGTTAAAGAACGGTCAGATAGTATGGGCTCTTGCAAAAGTAAATGAGTCTTTTGATGTTTTTGGTGATGATAGGGTAGACGCTTATATGCTTTTCTCAAATCCTCATCAGTATGGTAGATCTATCGATATTCGATTTACTCCAATCAGAGTTGTATGTAACAACACATTGACTATGGCACTAGACAGTGCTTCAACTCAACAAGTAAAAGTTGGTCATAGAAAAGTGTTTGACGCTGATGAAGTAAAATCTACTCTTGGCATCGCTCATGAAAAATTTGCTAAGTACAAAGAAATGGCTCAGTTTCTTGGTAGCAAAAAATTCAAAGTTGAAAATCTTATTCAATACTACAATGAGGTCTTTCCATCAACATCACGTAAAGAAGGTGAAAAGACACCTGTTAAAGTTTATGATGATATGTCAAGAGGTGCAAAGATGTGTTACGATGCACTTGAAATCCAGCCTGGTGCACAGTACGCAGAAGGTACTTGGTGGCAAGCTCTAAACTCAGTTACCTACTTCACTGATCACCATCAGGGTAGAAACGCTGAGAATAGACTTCACAGCCAGTGGTTTGGTTTCAACCAGACTCGAAAAGTAAAAGCTGCAGAAAAAGCAGTTGAATATGCGCTAGCCTCATGAGGCTAGCGACATGAGTGACGTCTTTGTAGAAGATACCAGTATCTACTGGACTAACTATTACTTCTTTCATTTCGACAACATCATAGTACATCCCGACATGTTAGACTACTGGACTAACTGTCAGGATGTTTATGATTATGTGTTTGGATGGAGAAAAGGTAAAGTGTGGTCTTATGAAGTAGGTGGCTACACTGAAGAACAGTGGTTAAAGGAATGCCGTAGCACTTGGAGTGATGTTGTAAAACTAGTTGAACAGTTAGATAGAGATCAGGTTCTAGAAAAAAATGTTGCTGTTGAACCTACAGAAAAAAATTATATTACATACTCTTTTTTAGATCCTAATGACTCAAAGCATGTCGACAATGAATTAATAAACTATAACAGTTACAAGACTGACTTGTCTGTAAGAGGCATGGATAAAAAAGACATAGAGTTATTTACAAGAAGTATGTACAACTCTTATGATCTAGGTGATAGTAGAGACTCAAATCCATTAGTAGACAGAATAGAGCTCTTACTCAACTGTAAATTTTTTATAGGTTCTCCGTGTAGTTGGAAAGACTATGCTCATCTATTGAATAAAAAGTGTTATCTCACTACCGATTCAACGTATAATCGCACTTTAAGACCAGAAGATAAGGCGTACTATCTCTTTAAAAACTACTGAATGATAAATAAATCTTATCTGTAATAACAACAGGGGGCGAACATGGTCAATCAAGATCTTGTTCTCGATAAGGAACTAAGGAAAGACGTAACGCTAAGAGACTTTTGTCTCATGGTAAAAGATAGGAACTTAGATTTTGAAATCGTAGAAATTCTAGATAACGGAAGAACACACATACGATTCAAAGCTAGGAACCAAGATTCAATGAAGGAATTTAAAGAAATGTTAGCAAAACATTAATGGCTCTGGGGGGTGGATTCGAACCACCACGTCCCGCCGGACAATACATAAACAGTGTATCGCGTCTACCGTTTCCGCCACCCCAGATTAATTAAGCTGCTATCTTTTCTTTCTCTTCTAGAAGATCAAGTGCTGATATCATTCTAGTCATACCGATACCGCCACCAACTCTTTGAAAGAAGTCGTGCTTTAAGAACTCTTCAAGCTCCGCTTCAACTCGATCTTTTCCAAACAAATCATATAACAAGTTAGCGTAGGCACCATCAGTGATAGTGTGAAACGTGTCTCTCATCTGATGAACGTCAGTTGAACGTTCTGCTGATCCGATCGTCTCCATCCCTCCAAGTATTACATCAATCTTTTTACTTGTAACACCATCAGAGTTTCTTGACATGTTCCAAAACGGTGATGTGAATTCTGGAAAGTGTGTTATCAATCCGTGTCCAATCTGTTCTTCATGTTCATGATCTAATTCTTCAACTTCAAATTCAGACGCCCAGTTATAGTACGTTCTGTCTTGCAACTTAGGAAAGCCTAAGTATTCACACAGCTCTATTTCCATATCCTTTAAATCGTCTACGCCTCCAGGAAACTCAAACTCAAACATTGGAAAGATTATGTCGTGTCTTCCCGGCTTTGCGTTTGGTTCTTGTCTGTACGAAGTCGAGCTACAAAAAAACCCCTTCTCAGAGGGGCGGGTAAGTAGTTCGTATTCTAACCACATTTGGCCTGTTTGGGGCAGTGGCCAACGTTGGCCTGCGTATTCATACGTTGCAACATTAAATGGATCTTCACATGCTGCAAGTATTGAAAGTCTGTTTTGAGTATGGACTTCTAAGAATCCTTTACTTAAAAAAAAGGACCTTAAAAGGTCCACGGTTTTCGTATATTTTGATGGGTCTATAAGCTGCGTCATTTTTATCTCCGTTTTATCACACTTAAATCCTTTTATTTATACAAGATGGTCTACCATTTACGCATAAAAATTCATAATAATAAATAAATAATACGATTCACTGATAAGGAGGGAACGTAAATGGAAATATTAAATAAAATCAAGAGTTGGGCTGCTGCGCTCGCAGAAGTTGGCGTAAGTCTTGCTGCTCTTGCAATCATACTTGAAGTTCTAGGTTTAGGCAATGTGCCTTTTATGCCTTCGAACGTAAGTGTGGTCGATAACGTATCAGGAATGCTGGCTAGTCTAGGTTCCCAAGGAATTATGGGATTGATCGCCATCTGGGTCTTATGGGCTATTTGGCAGAAAAAATAATCCAATAAAAAAAGGGGGCGAAAGCCCCCTTTTCGAAAATTAATCCAAGATTAAAAAGAAAGTGTCATTGACACTACGATATCTTCTCTTTCTCCATCAACATCAATACCTGAATCGACTTCGAGCAACATATGCTCTGAAACGGAATAGTCGACACCAATATCAATTCCTTGATACACGTCGCCTGTCGCGTTTTCACCAAAGTTGGTGAGGTCAAAGTCAGCGTTAACGTTTGCACTCAAAATCCAGACAGGTACAGTAATACCTGATTCTAGAGTAATAGAAGTTGTTTCAGCATCCATTGCATACTTTGCTTCTAATTCGTTATCGAGTGAGATTCCGTTTCCTAGTTCCCATGCGCTCGCTGGAACGGCAAAAGCGAGTGCGGCCAGAAAGGCCAGTATTTTCTTTTTCATTAATTGTCTCCGGGTTGGATGTTACGGGATATGGGAGAAGACCCCCATACCCTTATTTATATTAATCCTATTACAGACCGTTAGGAACTATAATATAGTGAATAGTTAAAACAACTCCTACTGATGCACCAAGACCTATCATCATTTTGATAAAATCTTTAGTGATAAGAGGAAATACTGTTTTAAACTTATGCTTGCCTGTTACGGTTGCCATTGCTAGTTCTCTTCCACAAAGAAGTCCAACAAATACCCAAGTCGTTGACATAGGAATATCATTGAGTTCTTTAAAGAAGAAAAGTATAATCCAATACACACCATCAATGATAGTAGCACTTCTTACATAACGAGTGTTATGTTTTTCAAGTACAATGTTTTGAATCTTACCACCACCTTCTTTGAACATATACCAAAGACCAGCGACAAAGACAATGCTTATCCCTATCATAAGATCTACTGGTATTTCTCGTGGAAGGAACACTGCGATATTGGCCATATCATGTGATAGCCATGTCCACCACAAAAATCCTGTAGTAAACCATTGACCAATACGCCACCATCGTTTATGTTCTTCTTTAACGGGTTTATTCTCGTCTAGAATCTTAGTTACACAAATCCAGATAGCATATGCTGCAACGGCTGCTACAGCGTATCCCATCATTGACTTTACAAGCATTTTTTCTAAAACGAAAGTAGAAGCGAAAGCGCTTAAAACTAAAAAAGACGTACTCACTGGTACGCCTATTCTTGTTAATATTAGTAGTAATCCTGGAGCCATGGCATGATACCATTGTATCTCCTGAAAAGGTATTTTATTGAGACGACCATAAGAAATGTCTCCGCCATACTGGTACCAACCGTACCACAAAGCCCATAAGAGAACTGCAGAAGCAGATACCCACATGATCTTCCAATTTACTTTTTCGTTATTACTCGCAATCCATGTTCCTAAAGTTTGGACTGAATCATTTGCAATAACCGAATAAGCGGCGAATAAAAATCCTATAAACATCCATAGAGTTATAAGTTCCATTATAGTTTCTCCATGTTTAGTTTAAGAACATTGCTATTTATTTAAATTAATGGTGTACATTCTAAAATAAATGTGGTATACTAGAATCAGGAATGAAAAAGGAGAATTTATGTTCTATTCACTAACAACTGATATCGCATATACCACAACTAAAAAAGAAATTATTCAATTCGCATCGGACCATGGGTGTACCCTTATGGATTTCCAAAAAAATGGTCCAGCCGGTGGAAATCATGTGTGTACTTTCAAATCAAATAACTATGATTATATTGAGGAACTTACTCACCAACTAAACCTTCCATCTTCTAAAATAAAACAACTGTGACATTTTTATCACAAATAATAATAAATGTAAAAAAAATGCATTTAGGTGCATTTTATGGTGTACAACCCTAAAAAACTGTGGTAGATTAGTATTATCAAAAGTTAATAAAAGGAATGAAAAATTATGAACGTAACTACTAAAAAAATCTCTCAAATGATCAAAGACATTATTGATATGAAAGAGTTAAATGAAGTAATTGAAACTGTTAAGTTCCAACAAAAATTCTTACGTGGTCTACAAACCGCATCAGCACGTGGTGCTTTTAGAGTTGGTGACACAGTTTCAGCATCTGGTCGTAACGGTTCGATTGAAGGTGAGATCACTCAGATCAAACGAACAAAAGCTATCGTAAATGTTAACGGTACACGTTACGATGTTCCAATGTCAATGTTAAAGATGGTAAGGAGCATCGCTTAATGTACTGGACAAAAGTTATCCGTACAGATGATACGAAAAATCTTCCTATGATGATGGGTCATGACACTATTGCTCAAGCCAAGAAGTCATACCTGAAATCATGGGGAGATAAGAAGGATGAGGTAAAAGAAGTAGTTCTCCTCAAAGGATCAGGACAAGGTCGAAAGCCAATGAAGATTCATAGTTATCGCGATAACAGCTTTAAGATCGATCGCAGCATTCCTGTAGATATTCACAATATAATTTATGGGTATGAGTAATGTATTATGTTGAAGGAAAAAAAGAAAGTGGATGGACAGACAAGACTATTTGTCTAGAAGATCATGTTGTCGCTCGCACTTTGTATGAAGAAATGATTAACTCAGGCGATTATGTTTATGTTGAAACAAATCTGCCTACAATTGAAGGAGTTTGGTATGGGAATCAACGTATCAACTGAACGTACTGACGCTTATGTCGGTACTTTTTATAAGAATAATCCTGACGATATGGAACAGTTACAAACTATTCGACAGATCGTCAAGAACATGAACGCTTCTTTACGTAGATCAAGATTTAACTATCAGTTCTATGTAAAGTGCCAGGGACGAGGTCACCGACACGGTGTTCCTCGATATAATCAGTCGCTCCCTTTACCTCTAGCATCACACATGGATGCGTATATCTATCGCAGGTGATGATAGGGGGATTCATTCCTTATCTAGACTGATGACAAAAGGGCCTACGGGTCCTTTTGTTTTTTATATAAATAGTATTACTAAAAGGAGAATCTACAATGTTTGACATAGATAAGCTAGATAAAGAATTCATATCAAAAGCACAAAAGCAGTTTGTTTTTAATATTTCTTCTCAAGATTTTAATACTACAAAATATAAAAAAGAAATACAATATCTAATCAACACAAACATATTCCCTAAGTTTGACATGTCAACTACTATAAAGGGAGTACCAAGATCTGCTGATCAAATCAATAAGTTGATTAAGAAGCTTAAAAGTTTTGGTAATGAAGCTTTTGAAAGAGTGTACAAGTATCCTATGACTGGTGTAGGACCAGGAGAAATCATGCTTTATTTCTTGTTAGATGATTGTAAACTTGGTGGAGGCTCATCAGCAGGTGTTGATGTAAGTATAGGTTCTAACAATTATGAAGTTAAGTCTGTTCAGAATCCAGCAAAAGAAAACTTTGCTTACGTAAGTGGATTTAAAATAGGAGGAACGAGTGATGTGGCTGACATTGTTGCAGCGGCAATGGATATAAAGAAGAAAGCTCTTGCAGATAGAATCATACCACCAAATGCAGAAAAATCTGGAATAAGCAAGACACAGATTGAAGCTCTTAAAAAAGACAACACTCTAAAAAAAGAATGGTCAGAAAACGTTGAAGGTCCTTATCAAAAAATTGCAGGAAAATACTTATCTGCAAATCCAGTAATATTTATGATTAATACTACTCCAAAACCTAGACTAGGTGAGGTTGTGTTCTTTGGAAAAATTGATCCTAAAAACGTATTTTTAGAAGTTGTTACTCAAGGAGTAATAAAGCCAGAGGTTAAAATTAAATGATAGACTTTAATAAATATCTTTTGACGGAACAAAAAAACACCCACATGACTCACATTGAAGATAGAGTCATATATGGTGGTGTCAATGGAACGCGAGAAGCTATCTTTGCTCTAAGAGATTTAAGAGATATGCTAGGCGGAGTTAAGGAAGGAAAAGTAAGTGTTAAGTGGGACGGTGCTCCTGCTGTTTTTGCTGGTATTGATCCGAGTGATAACAGCTTTTTTGTTGCTAAAAAAGGGATATTCAACAAAGACCCTAAGGTCTATAAATCTGCAGCTGATGTTGATGCTGATACTTCAGGTGATCTTGCTGTTAAGCTTAAACTCGCCCTCAAGTATCTCCCAGAACTTGGAATCAAAGGTGTCATTCAAGGAGATTTTCTCTTCGGACCCGGCGACTTGTCCAAACAAACAATAAAAGGGAAAAAATATGTTACTTTCCATCCTAACACGATTGTATACGCAGTGCCAGAAAGATCTAGAGGAGCAGAAGAAATTAAATCAGCAAAAATTGGAATCGTCTGGCATACTACATACACTGGCTCGTCTTTTGAAACGATGAAAGCGTCATACGGCGTTGACGTGTCAAAACTAAAAAAATCAAAAAATGTTTGGTCACAAGACGCAATGCTGAGAGATGCTACTATGGCGACTATGACTAAAAAAGATACGGAGATGGTCAATGAATATCTTTCGCAGATTGGTAAGCTATTCAATCAGATCTCGGGTAACGTCCTCAGAGAGATTGAAGGAAACGACGAACTTGCAAAAACAATTGAAACCTACAATAATACCTTTGTTAGAAAGGGACAGGTTGTGGCTAACACTAGCAAGCATGTTGATGGACTCATCAGATTCATCAGTGACAGATATAAAAAAGAGATCGACAAGAGATCAACTGAAAAAGGTAAGGCAGCGCAGGTTGCAAAGAAGAATGCAATCCTCAAGTTCTTTTCGCAAAGGAACAAAGCGAACTTAAAAAAGATATATGATTTACAAAAGTTAATCGTTCTTGTAAAATTAAAACTTATAAATATACTTAATAATTTAAATTCAATTGACACTTTTGTAAAGACTAACAAAGGATTTAAAACAACTGGTCAAGAAGGTTATGTAGCTATTGATAGACTTGGTGGTGATGCGGTAAAGATTGTTGACAGATTAGAGTTTTCATACAACAACTTTTCGCCTAATGTACTAAAGGGATGGGATAAACCAACGAGGAAGTAAATGTTAAGATTAAAAGATCTAATGCGTCCGGAACCTGCAAATGCGAAAGCACCAGGAGAGCCGGAAGAAATACAATACAGAAGACATCGCAGACGAGCGCTTGATGTGGAGGAATCTCCAGATGAAGCACTAACAATGATGCAGAGATTAAAAAGAGCGCGTCAGCTCAAAAGAATCAAGAATAAAATTAAGATAGGTCAAGCGAGAGCCAGAAGAAGAACAGCGTCAAAAGCAGTTCTTCAGAAGAGAGCTCGTCGTGCAGCACGTAATTTTATTCTACAAAGAATAACAAAAGGAATTCCTAAATCAGAACTGAGTTATGCACGGAGACAAGAACTCGAAAAAAGACTTGGCTCTAAGTCAATGAAGGGAAGGATTGATAAGATTGCGTTAAGGTTGTTACCTAAAATGAGAAAGAGGGAACAGGATCGCAAGAGAGGAAAGAAATCATAGAATGATAAAAGGTTTTAGTCAATATTTAGTTGAAGAAGAAAAAAGAATCTTCTTTACGTTTGGAAGGATGAATCCTCCAACGATTGGTCATGGTATGCTTATTGACAAATTAGCTTCTATGTCAGGAAAGAACTCGTATAGAGTATACGTATCTCAAACTCAAGACAATAAAAAGAATCCTTTATCTTATGTAGATAAAGTTAAGTTTGCTCGTAAAATGTTTAAGAAACATTCGAGATACATCATGCTTAATAACAAAATTAAGACAGTGATGGACGTAGGAAATGCTCTATACAACGAAGGTTTTAGAAAAGTAACTATGATTGTTGGTGATGATAGAGTAAACGAGTTTAAATCTCTATTGAACCAGTACAACGGTAAAAAAAGCAGACATGGTTTTTATAATTTTCAAGAACTGAATGTAGTTTCTGCCGGAGCAAGAGATCCAGATTCAGATAACGTATCAGGAGCATCTGCAACCAAACAAAGACAAGCCGCTTCTGACAATGATTTCGTTAAGTTCTCTCAAGGACTTCCAAAAGATATGGGAAACAAAGATGCGAAAGCATTGTTTAATAGCGTGAGAAAAGGAATGGGACTCAAAGAACAAACAGAATTTAGAAATCACCTGCAGCTTAACAGTGTATCAGACATTAGAGAAAAGTTCGTCGAGGGCGGGATATTTAACATCGGCGAAAAAGTAGTAATAAAGAGCACGGAAGAAGTTGCAGTGATAACACACAGAGGATCCAATTATGTTATCCTCGAAAAATTTGATAATAGCATTGTAAGAAAGTGGATAGAAGACATTGAACCAATGGAAGAAGCTTATGATGTAGGAACACCTGACTATGTTCTTCACTACACAAGAGGAACTCCAGGTCAGCATCCTCCAGATTTTCCTGTTAAAGGACAAAAGAACACAGCAAACGTTGGAGAAAGAACAACTTCACCTCAAGATCCAGATATAAAAGATCGTAAAGGTACTCAACCTAAAGCTTATCACGGTAAAGACGCTAGAGGTAGAGAGATGTCAAAATCTACAAAAGCAGCAAGAGACAGGCACTTTAAGAAAGGTGCTAAGATGGATGATGATAATCCAGCAGCTTACAAGCCAGCACCGGGTGATAAAGGTGCTAAGACAAAACCAAGTAAACACACATTGAAATTCAAGCAAATGTTTGGTGATGAAACAGATCCCTTGGCTAGAGCTAAGTCAAGGATTGATAGAGAGAAGAAGTCCGACGCTCTTAAGTTTGATAGAAGATTGGACAGAGCAAGATTAGCGAGAGCTAGAATGAAAAACGCACAAACTAAAGGAAAGTAATATGAAACAGAACTTTTTTCAAATGCGAGAGGCAGCATCAGAAGAAAACTCAGAAGATACTCTCGCCGAAGCAACCAATTGGAAAGGAACCCCTCATCTTGACTTGACCAGATATGCGGCTGGTAAAGGCAAAGGTTATGGGCTTCAAATAACTCAAAACAAAAGAATGGGTGATGAGAAGTTTAGGATGGGAGCTCACGTGAGTTTTCCTATGAAAGATGTTCCTAAACTAATTAAGTCTCTCCAGAAAGTGTATAACGATAAAGGATCGCAACTTGGAGATAATGAATCTCATATTCCTTATCACGGTGAAGATGAGAAACATGTAGAAGAAATCTCAGAAGATGCAACAGCCGCATTGAAGAAAAAAGCTGAAAAGTCCGGAATGCCTCTCGGAATTCTCAGACAAGTATTCAATAGGGGGAAGGCTGCATGGAGAACCGGTCATAGACCTGGAACAAATCCTGATCAGTGGGGTCATGCTAGAGTCAACTCATTTGTAACTAAGTCCTCCGGAACTTGGGGAAAGGCTGACAAGGATCTTGCTGCAAAAGTTAGAGGCAGTAAAAAATCTAAGAATGAATCTATACTCTTTACTGTAGCTGATGAAACATTATCTGAGGATTTACCGGGTCATACAAGTTATAGAGTATCTACAAACAAGCTTCAAGGAAACGTCAGCGCAAAGAGTCACGACCACGCTGCAGAGATTATGAGAAAACAACATAAGGCTAAAGGTCCTATGACGATATCTCATCATCCTCATTCTCCTAAGTATAATAAAGATGGAAACAATACAAAGACATATGAAGCAGTAAAGGAAAATACTAAAGTTGTTGGTATGCACTACGGTAAAAACACTAAAGCTGCTCAAGCCGGTATGAAAAAACATGGAGGTAAAATCCACACAGATCCTCATGGCAACCATACACTTATGTATGATAAACCTAAGATGCAGGCTAGAGGAAGAGATGCTCTTGTTCAAAAAGGTTTGTTACCGAAGAAAGTATCAAAACCATTTTCCAGACCAATTAAGTCTAATGAATCTATAGGTATGACTCCTGGAGACCACAGCTATCACCACTTGCAAAAAGCCAAGAGACTAGCTGCTGCTGACGGACATGACTATGATAAATTACCTGCGTATGATCGTACGCATAATAAGCACAAAGACTATTACGATCAGAAAGCGAAGTCGTCATCATGAGTGTTAAAAATCTAAACGAAAATTACATTGCTCTTTTTGAGGACGATGGTATCGATCCAAAAGAGTACGATTACGAAGGTGATATGGCAAAGAGTCAGTTAGTAACTATGATGGATGCTGCTGAAGAGCTTCATGACATGTTAGACGATACTGAAAATCTTCCTGAATGGGCACAAAATAAAATCTCAAAAGCTACAGATTACATTGATAGTGTAAGAGATTATATGATTGCAGCAAAGTCTGACGATATTGAAGATGATGATGATGACGATAATGATAATAAGAATGAAGCCTATAGTGAACCACAAGGTCAGGCAAAAAGAATGATGTCTCCATTACATAAAATGAGAATGGACAAAGAGAAAAAAGATCGTGATAGTAAGGGTAGACTGAAAGCAGGCATTGGTGCTATGAAAAAGGCAGGCAATGCAAAAGCAAAAGCAGAGTTAGGTGAAGGTTATGAACAAGAAGTTATCAAGATTCTTAATAAGAAAGGTATTGATGGCTACTTTAAAAATAACGCGCTCTATGTTTCTAGACGTGATGTTAATGACGCAAAGAAGGCACTAAAGAAGGCTATAAATATTTATCAGCTACCTAGAATAGTTGGTGAAGGTCATACTTATGAAAACTTCAAGCAGTCAATAAATGAGGAAGATATACAAGAGAAACTAAAACCGTCTATGGGAATTGGTTCCTATATAAAAGATTTTTCTAAGTCTGACGCTCCACAGTTTAAAGGTAAGTCAGAAAAAGAAAGACGTGACATGGCGGTAGCTGCATATCTTTCTGCAAAGAGAGGCGATAAATGATTGATAAAGAAGCAGAAGAAAAGGTTAACGTAGTTAACACTAAAATCTATAACGCTTATAAGAGTGTAGCAGACAAGACTGTATGGAAAGAAGAAGAAATGACATACAGTTCTACTGCTGAAGCTTATAAAAAAATGAAGGAAAAGGACGATGAAAAAGTTTAAGGAACACTTTAACGAAGACGGTCCATGCTGGTCCACACATAAAATGGTGGGAATGAAGAAAAAACCTGGACACCCAGGCATGGTTCCTAATTGTGTTCCTAAAGAAGCATCAGTGGATGAAGCGTTGAAATATAACTTCATGGTTTTAGATAGAGACGGTAGAGTTATGGGTATGACTACCAATGAAAGAGATGCAATGAGAATGGCGAAGGGTGATAATATTAGAGGACAGTCCGGTAGATATGTCAAGCTCAAGAGACCAATGGCACAGGCAAGAGGTGATAGATTAATAGGACAACTACCTGCACATAATCTTGGCGAAGCTGATCAGATTCAACGTGACGGTGCAAAGATTAAAAAAGCTTATGCTGCGTTAAAAACTGAGATCTCAGCGCCAGCACTCAACAAGTATTATAATGCAGCCAAAACATCTCATGATAGAGCAGGAAACTCCGCTTTCGCTAGACACCTTAGAAAAGAACCGGGTATGGAAAAAGATTTAGATACGATGCGTAAAAGAAAAGCCGGTATTAAGCTTGCTAAGAATAGAGCAATAAAAAGACTTAGGGGAGAAATAAAATGAAAGCGTTTAGAGAAATAAGAAAACTTAGCGAAGACGTAAACTATCATAAAGCAATGATGAAACATCATGATAAATGGACCGATGCTCACGATCATGAAAGTAATAATAGAGATGGTGAGAAAATGGAAAATCACGTTAGTGCTCATATATCTCATGGAAACGCTGCATTAGATCACAGAACAGCAATAAAGATGCATGTAAAACATGGAGCTAATTCTCCACAATATAAGAGTGCTCGAAAGGCTGCAAATAGTGCGTCACGAGAAGCACACAGTGATACTAAATATGCCGGATCAAAGTTTGTTACAGCCGGGAAACCAAAACATCCAACTCCTAAAATAAGAGATTAAGCAGATGAAAACTTTTAGAGAAATTAGAGAAGGAAGCGGTAAACCAGAATCATGGGAAGCAGGTTATAAGAGACGTGTAGTAAAGACTACAAAACCTGAGCACAAAGAAAAAGGTTACAATTGGAGAATTAAAGGTAAAGATAGACCAGAAATCTCAATAAAGTTATATAAAGAAAAACCGTCACAAGCACAGTTTAATAAACAAATGAAAAGGGTAGCAGGTCATGAGTTTGGTGGATAAATTTAAAACACACAGAGAACAGGAAATCGATCAGTACTGCGAGGAGTGCAACTTATACGAAGATCTTGAAATCACGGAAGCAGAGTATCAAGGTAAAAAGGTTAAGCTCAATGATCCGATTCGTACATCAGAAAATCCTAACAAAAAATTTAAAGTTTACGTTAAAGGTCCTTCTGGCAACGTTGTCGTTGTACGTTTTGGTGATCCCAATATGGAAATCAAGAGAGACGATCCGAAGAGAAGGGCTTCCTTTCGTGCCAGACATAACTGTGACAACCCTGGACCAAAACACAAAGCCAGATACTGGTCATGTTACCAGTGGAGAGGCGGAGCAAAGGTAGATAATTAAGGGTGACTAATAATGTCAACAAAGGCTAGTTTACTTTCAAAACTTGCGCCTCCGGCAGGTTTAGATTCTGATCACATTCAGTTAGGTGATTCTGCTACAAATCGCTTATTTTTACCCGGTTTAAGACTAGATACAGATTCTGCACAAAACAACCAAGTGCTTACTTGGAATGATGCAACTAAGACTTTATCATTTAAAGATGCTCAAGGTGGCAGCGGAACTGACTCCGCAGCAATTATCCAACTAATCGATTCTAACTATGTCCAAGCGAGACAAACTTCTGGAGGAGGCGGTGGTGGAACTGTCGACTCAGCTTCCACAATTACACTTATACAAGAGACAGTTGACTCATCTTATGTATCTTCAAGAGCTCCTACTGCTCTAATAGCAAGTGGTGGAATTAGTTCATTCCCTTTTGATGCCACCGCAGGTCAAACAGTATTCTCAGGAAATGATAAAACTGGAACTCTCATGGCATTTCAGTTTGAACCTAATGTATATCTAAACGGCTCTATACTTAGGAAGACTGAAGATTATACAGTAAATACTTCAACAGACACAGTGACTCTTAATGTTGCGGCTTCTCTTGGAGATGAAGTAACAATACAAGCCTATGAACCTACTAGTGATACGAATATGGCTGAGTACTTTGACTCTGCATTTATAGCAGCTAGAACAAAGGCAGTATTTCCAGGATCTCGAACGATTGAAACGTTTAGGTACGTAGCGAATTCAGCTCAAGTAATATATGAAGGTGTAGACGCAAACGGCAACACTTTATCATATGATCACATATCAGGTGTACAAGTAAATGTTAATGGTATACTATTAACTTCAGGAAATGATTATGTTGGAAACGCTGGTCTTAACAGAATAACTCTACAAGATTCAGTTCCTGCAGGATCAGAAATTATTATTCAAGACTTTCAAAGTAGATTTGTTCACAGGTTTGAAGACATAGTAGACTCTGCTTACGTTCAAGCAAGAATTCCTGACTTTACAGATTCTCGAGGGATAGAGAAATATAAGTTTACAACTTCAGGTCCTCAGTCAGTATTCACTGTCGACTCGGCTGGTAATACATTATCACTTGGAACATCTAACTATCTTGTGTTTCTTAATGGTGTTAATCTTGATGAGGGACCGGACTTTACGGTTAGTCCAAACAAAGACGCTATTACTCTTACTCCCGCTGCAGACACTAACTTTGAACTCATAGTATATGATTGGGATAAAAAACTTAGTAAGACTTTACATACACCAGACAATTTTATTGAAGTGACATCATCACCTCACAATGCAGAAGCTGGAAAGACACTTATAGTCGACACATCATCAAGTAGAACTATTAATCTACCGACAGGAGTGTTTGGAAGTAAAATAAATATCATAGATGGAACTGGAACAGCAGGAACAAATAATATCACTGTTGCTTCTAGTCAAAAGATCAGAGCGTCAGATTCAGATCTTATCATAGACTTAGACGAAACAACTATCGGGTTAGTATATTATAACGCTACTCGAGGCTGGATAATAGCGGAGAAATAAATGAAGTTATCAGAAGTTGCTATATACAAAACTAAAGGTGTTAAGAACACAGCAGACTCTGGTGGACTCCAAGTAATAGGAGAAGAAGGAGAACTGAAGTTTGTTTCAAACAGAAAAACTTTGTATCTGTATGACGGGGACGAGTGGGATAGAATAGCTGGAGGACAAGACGAAGCACCTGTTATCATTACAGATCCTGGTGATATAGAAATAGCGGCAACTTCAACAGATTCAGCCAGACAAACATTTAGAGTTGCAGATCCAGAAGGATTTCCTATTACTTATGATATAGCTTATATGAGAGATAGCGACAAAGTATTTTTTAGAAATGATTCGGCAAATCTTCCACCACCTCTAGCTCATCCAACTCGAATAACTACTGCCGGAGATGGAACAGCGACTTACCAGTTTTTAACTCGAACAGTTGAATCGGACGGTAGCGGTAATTCTACTAAAGACGCTTATAAAGTACGTTACATAGGATCTGATGGATCAAAACTAGTCACTTCTACTAAAAACTTTATTATGCAGTTCTCAACTCCTATTACTTTCGGACTAGTAAATTCTGGTTCTGGTTGGGCAGCAGCAGGAGCTACTCCTACTGTCACTACAGGTGATACGGATTTTACCAATATGTTGAGTGGTACTACATCAGGTGGAATAAGTCAGTTAAATCAATATGCTGGCATTGCTTTAAGTTCTCCACTACCGTTAGGTAGGAGATACTTTGAGTTTAGATGTCAAAACTTAGAACCTTACATGCAGTTCGGCCTTATGGCTCAAAAAACAATTGATGACGCCGGTGCTACTACAAACGGTGAAAATGAATTAGTAGGTAACTATGAGAATTCTAATGTAGTAGGAAACTATCACTATAGTGGTGATGAATTTAAAGGTAGCAACTTTGGCAACGCCACGTATACAATTCCAGGAGGAGCTTGGGGTAACGGAGAGATCATAATGGTTGCATACGATACTGACACTAGAGCGGTTTGGTTTGGAAACGGTACTAATGGTGGCGGTGTTGGAGGTGGTTGGCATGCTACTTACAACCCACTCGCTGGTGGACAAATTAGTGGTACACTAGAAGGAGGCTCAGATGATCGACCAAGAATGTATATGGGTGGAGCATCTTCTGGTGCAGATGGTTGGAATGCTTACACTATGAGAGCTGGAGATTTGACTTATGCACCCCCACCCGGATTCACTTCAGTATAGGAAAAAGGATATGAAAAAATTTAAAGAATTTCTAGAAGCACATTACGCAGTAGACATAGAAGGTCTACCTAAATTGTATATGCAAACAGACAATCCAGGCGCCTTAAGAAGAGATCTTCGAAAGATTGTAAGAAAAGTTGACATGATTAATAGTTTAGATAGAGTACAAAAATCGGATATAAGAAAAGCACTTCAATTAAAACTAAGAGGTAAAGAAGAAGAGGAGCAAGATGAGTAACGGAAGAAACTTATCAAATCTACTAGGTGGAAATACTACGCTTTCTGCGGACAACGTTGAAGGAGTCCAAAAGAAAGAAGTAACTTCTGACACGACTGGTCTAGGAACTGGTGATCAGGCTGATCAAAAGTTTGTTGCTGGTCAAAAGAGTTTGTATCTCTACAACGGAACCGGTTGGGACAGAGTGCTGTCAGGAACTGACGGTCCTCCTCAGTGGGACAGTGGAGGTAGTGTTGTTGCAAAACCACGTATTTTAAATCAGAGCCATAGTTTTGACACAAACCTAGCAACTTTAGATTCTCAAAGAATTACTCTTAGTGTGACCGCAGTAGATCCTGATGGTTTTCCTATTGTTTATGATTTTGATGAACATCCATCACCAAACAATGTAATAGACAGTGTGCAACAAACAAGCGCAGGAACATTTAGACTTTCACCAAATATTATGAGCGGTGAGAGTAATGCAAATGATACCGTAAGTTTTAGAATACTCGCTTCAGACGGTGCTCGTGTCACAACAGCCTCAACTATAATTGGTATGACTTACTCTAAGTTTAGTATATTCAAGAAGGGTGCAGCTGCACCTGGATTCTGGGGAACTACCTATGGCAGTAACTATAATTACGGTGGTGATGGACAATCAGGTATTGGTGATGAACTTATTGATGTTGGACAGACAATGATATTAAACAAGTTTGGAGAGTACTGGTTATTACCTAAATCAAATTTTACAGCTGACTTAAAGATGTGGGGAGCTGCAGGATCAACAGCATCAGATGGTGTAGTTGGTGCTGGTGATGATTATGATGGAGGACACACTTACAGTGGCTTTGGTGGATACACATACGCAAGAATGGATTTTACAGCTGGACAGTATTATACTATTATTGTAGGACAAGGTGGCGCGTTCGGTACTGGAAATGGAAACAGTCATGGTCCTCCGGGTGGATTTGGAGGAGGCGGTAACGCAGGTAGAGCAAACAATGGTGGAATGCAACACGGTCGTGGATCCGGTGGTGGACTCACTGGTATATTCCTAGGAAAAGAATTTGCTAATGTCAACGACGCACATGCAGCAGCATTACTCATCGCCGGAGGAGGCGGCGGTGGATTTGGTCAAGTCGGTGGCGGTGGATCCGCCGGTGGTCTTGAAGGAACAAGAGGTTATGCAGCATCATCTACCTTAGGTGGTTACGGCGGTACACAGTCTGCTGGAGGAGCAACCAGTGGTGGCGGCTATGGAGCAGGAACAGCAGGTGGTAAATTACTAGGTGGAAGTCGCGGCCGAACAAGCGTTCATACTCCTGGCGGCGGAGGTGGTGGCTACTATGGTGGTGGTACAGGAAATAGAAATAACTATGCAGGTGGTCCAGGCGGCGGTGGATCTGGATATATTAAGTCAGATGCTAGTATAACAAACAGTGGAATGAATACGGCACTTGCTTATAATGTTGATGGACCTTCTCCAGGAAGAGATGAACCAGAATGGGGTGATAATGCTGGTGTTGGACACTTTGATCACGGCTCAACAACAGCGAATCCATATACTGGAGGCGGCGATGACGAAACAGATATTGGCGGCTGGAGAAGATCTTATCCGGGTAGATTTGCAATAATTCCGGTAGCATAGAGAATAAAAATCTTATAAATATAACTAATACTTTATCAGATGGGAAAACTGATGGCAGAAGAAGTAAATAAGAGACTCGACAGGATTGAGGAAAAACTCGATAAGATGGGTGATGCACTCATCAATCTTGCTCGTTTTGAAGAGAAGATAATCTCTTATTCAAAATACTTTGAAGAAAAGATGGACACCTATAACAAGTATAGAGAAGAGTCCTGGGAAAGAATGAATAGGTTTTCCGAAAAGTTAGATGCAATAGAAAAAAAGGTTGAGGAAAATTCAGCTACTGTTGCAGTCATTAATAAATTATTTTGGGTCGCAATCGTTGCGGCATCTGGCGCTATAGCCGCACAAATATGGATGTAAAGAAAGGGAAAACTATGGATCATTCAAACATCGATCATGAAAATATGACTAGCGCCTACTTAAAAGTTTTAGGCCTAGGCCAAAAAGAAGAACTCGACGAGACAAGGATTGTCACAAAAGATGGTAAGTTTATTGTCATGACAGACAATGATACAGAAGCTGGTTCTTTTGAAGACAGAGAATCTGCTCTCGAGTATATAAAGAACAATAAAGATAAACTTACTATGAGAGACGACAAGTCAAAACCTGCTACCAAAGATGTTGCAGAGAAAGAAGTGAAAGAAGATAAGGAAAAAGATTTTAAACCTCACATGATGTATGACCCAAAAACTGGTAAAGGTTATAAAGCTAAAAAGTATGCCGATCATGTCAGAATGGATAAAATGGGATATACTCATGATGACCCAAAAACTAAAAAAGTTGAAGAGTCAGTTCAGTTCATAGTTCCAGAAGAGATTACAGACACTAAAGAAAGAACTGCTTTTATGGGTGCTGCAGCTGCAGCTCACAAAGCTGGTAAGTCACACTTTAATTTTGCAGGAAAGAAACATCCCGTAACTATCAAGAAAGATACTGCTAAAGCAGTAAACTCTTCAACTAATGAAGCTCACATGGGCATGAACGGAATGTGTTGTAAGAACTGTGGTGATATGTTTGGTAAGCCTACAGCAGAAAATAAGAGTTGTACATACGATGCCTATGATCCAAAAGGAAAGAACTGGGTCAACGCTGAAAAGCACCACAATAAAGAACATGTAGAAGAAAACAAGCAAGCTGCTTTAATGAAAAAACTTTCTAAATCTGCGCAGAGTTCTGCAAAAGGAAAGGCCGCTGTAAGTTTAGCTCCAACACCGTTCTTGAAAAAGAAAGAGGATAAACCTAAAAAGGTTGGTCGGGGTAGTGAGATTGTAAAGTATGAAGATAAACAAATTAGAAGTGCCGATAAAAAGCCTATCAAAATGAATATTGGTGGAAAGGAGGTTGTAAGAATGGAGCCAGTTAAGAAGAGAGTTGCAGAAGGTGTAACTCGAGAAAATTGGTTAAATAAACTAAAAGCGAAGCAGGAAACTATTGTAACTGAAAATTCAATTGCACCTGTTCCAATGCCAACAAAAGATATCGTGAAAAAATCACCTCATGCTGGAGGAGAAGACACAAGAGATTCATTCTCTAAGCAGTTATCTACTCGTAAAGGTGAAGAAGCGTTTGTTAAAATGCATGAACCAAACATGCCAGAATTTGCTGATGCAAAGTCTGTTATCCCAAAAACATTTAAAGCGTATACTGCTGGTGTAAACGGGCCTAAATATAGACATACAGACAATGGTGGACTTGGTGATAAGACTCCAGTCTCGCCAGTAAATATTGGAAAAGCAGGAGCAACTGGTCCTAAAGATTAAAGGGTATTTGATTATAATATTATGAAATTATTTGATGAGTTAAATGACAAGAACGTTGTATTGTTTGCTGCGAAGTATTACTACAACCCTATATGTATGGATGCTGAAGAATTTTATGAAGACTTAAATCGGTTTAAGTATATAAAAAGACTCGTCA
>Ga0163109_10000186_pt1 | contig 49524 bp, 44 predicted proteins | sample CRUFie1St13metaG_FD_108704 | JGI IMG/M metagenome (GOLD analysis project Ga0163109, IMG submission 108704) | Marine microbial communities from the Costa Rica Dome - CRUD Field 142mm St13 metaG | ecosystem: Environmental > Aquatic > Marine > Oceanic > Photic zone | place: Costa Rica: the Eastern...
CGTGTCACAGTGCCTCTCCGCCCATGGTCTGATTGTGCGGGAAAGAAGCGCTGACGTCATGTCAGCGCAGAAATTACTTCTCAGGCGTTCGCAATCGAATATTGAGGTCGCGCAGTTGCTGCTGCGACACCTCGCCGGGTGCGTCGGTCATGACACACTGCGCGGACTGTGTTTTGGGGAAAGCGATGACATCGCGAATCGACTGCCCATCAACCATCAGCATAACCAATCGGTCGAGACCGAACGCAAGACCACCATGAGGTGGCGCACCGTGCTTGAGTGCCGAGAGAAGGAAGCCAAACTTGGCATCTGCTTCTTCTTCAGAAATACCAAGTACCTCAAAGACGGCCTTTTGCATGTCTTGACGGTGAATACGGATTGACCCGCCACCAATCTCGCTGCCATTGAGCACCATGTCGTAGGCGCGTGACAGCGCCGCCTCGGGCGCCGCTGTCAGCTCATCGACAGAGCACGAGGGCGCCGTGAACGGATGATGTAACGCGGTGAGATTGCCATCTGCGGTCTTCTCGAACATGGGGAAGTCGACCACCCACAAAGGTGCCCAACCCGCACCGACCATGTCCATCAGCTCGGCCACTTTCAAGCGCAAAGCGCCCAGCGAATCATTCACAACCTGCCGCTTGTCAGCACCAAAGAAAACGATATCGCCATCCTTCAACTGCAGACGCTCTACCAAGGCAGCAACCGTTGCCTCCGGCATGAACTTAAGTATGGGAGACTGTAAACCTTCAACGCCCGATGCTTTGTCGTTTACTTTGATCCACGCGAGACCGCGCGCACCGTAGTTACTGATGTACTTTGTGAGATCGTCGATTTCCTTGCGGCTAATTTTCGCACCGCCAGGGACGCGTAAACCGGCAACGCGCCCTGTCTCATCATTTGCAGGGCCCGAGAATACCTTAAACTCTACGTCGGCCATTAGATCATCAACAGAAACAAGCTCAAGATCGATGCGCAAATCTGGCTTATCCGAGCCGAAACGCTCCATAGACTCGTGCCATGTCATGCGAGGAAACGCTCCGAGGTCGATATTCAAATGCTGAACGAACAGCTCTTTTACCATGCCTTCGGTAAGGCTCATCACCTCTGACTCATCGGTGAACGATAATTCGATATCAATTTGCGTGAATTCTGGCTGTCGGTCAGCGCGCAAATCTTCATCTCTGAAACAACGCGCAATTTGGTAATAGCGATCAAAGCCTGAAACCATTAAAAGCTGTTTAAAAAGCTGCGGGGACTGAGGTAGCGCAAAAAATTTCGATGCGTTGGTTCTACTTGGCACCAAATAGTCCCTCGCGCCCTCAGGTGTCGCGCGCGTCAGAACCGGTGTCTCAATATCGAGAAAGCCCGCCGACTCGAGGTAAGTCCGAATCGTGGACGTAATGCGTGAGCGGCTGATGAGATTTCGCTGCATAGAGTCGCGGCGAAGGTCCATGAATCGGTATCGCAGGCGCACGTCTTCACCCACGGATTGGTGTGCATCCAGGGGGAAGGGAGGCGGTGCCGCCTCGTTCAAAATCACAAGCTCTTTTCCAAGGATTTCTATGTGGCCGGTGGCCATTGCAGGATTAATCGTTTCGGTAGCGCGATTGCGGATACGCCCCGTAATCTGCAGTACGTACTCACTGCGCACACGATCTGCCAAATCGAAGTAATCTTTGGTGTCTGGATCAAAGACGACCTGCACAATGCCTTCGCGATCGCGCATGTCGAGAAAGATCACCCCACCGTGATCGCGTCGCCGGTCTACCCAACCACAGATAGTGACCGTTTCGCCAACAGCGACATCCTTTGTAGCACCACAATAATGTGTCCGCATCAGTACTCTTTATCTATCCTCTTCCTGTCTTCCTCAGCACTAATCTGACGATGTCGTTGAGGAGGCAGGTGTTGCAGATGCTGAAGCGCCGCTCGAGTCAGATTTCGAGTCATTGGCTAAGTTCTTCTTCGCGCCCGTTTTAAAATCGGTTTCGTACCAACCTGATCCCGAGAGCCTGAACGCAGGCGCCGACACTTTTTTCTTCAAGGACGAGTGGCCGCATGCGGGACAATCCGTCAGCGGGGCATCTGATATTTTCTGCAGTGCCTCGTGCGCGTTACCGCAGACACCACATACGTACTCGTAAATTGGCATGCGAACATTCCCAAAGATGATGAAACGAACTCCGAACCCCAACGCGCAGAGCGCGAGAGATTACACTAATCAGGGCGCGAGGTTAATGGCATTACTCGCTCAATGGGGTTTATTACGAGTTAGCAAAGCCTTTCAGTTTCTTTAGAGCACGAATTTTTACTGTTCTTGACTCTGGTCGGGCCGCAAATACCGTCTCTTCACCGGTAAACGGATTGATACCTCTCCGGGCTTTTACGGCTGGACGCGTGGCTGTTGAGAACTTGGCCAGTCCGGGCAACGTAAACTCTCCCGCGCCGTCGGTTTTCATTTGATCTGCAAGCACGTCCTCGAGCGCAGCAAAAACCTCGGTCACGCGCTTCTTGCTTAGACCGGTTCTCTCTGAAATCGCCCGATGCAAATCTCGCTTCGAAAGCCCGGCTGATTGCTTCTTTTTCTTACCTTTTTTGGTCTTCATTTTTTCGGCTTGCACGCTCTTTTCTCCGAATTCCCTACAGGATTTTTCCGCGTCCGCTGTAGCTCCATGGGTGGCAAGGATAGACACCGATCCAACGACTGACAACCGGCTCGAGACGCACCCCACCACTCATCCGGTCTGAAGATGTGCGAGCGATGTACGCGAGATGGGTGAATTGTTACCTAGCGACCTAAAAACCCAGTTTTGGTACACTACGCCGCTACGCTTCACAGTAGCTTGTACGCTTAATGTACTCATAGGAAACCTTGATGCGATTTTCAAATTTTCTCATCTCTACCACCAAGGAAACACCAGCAGATGCAGAGGTGATTAGTCACCAGCTCATGCTCCGCGCAGGCCTTATCAAACGCATCGCTGCAGGCATCTATACCTGGATGCCATTGGGATTGAAGGTTGTCAAAAACGTCGAGCGTGTGGTTCGGGAAGAAATGGAAAATGCGGGTGCCGTTGAGGTGGCGATGCCTGTCGTTCAGCCTGCGGAACTATGGAAGGAATCGGGCCGTTGGGAGCAGTATGGTCCCGAGCTGGCGCGTTTAAAGGATCGGCATGAGCGCGATTTTTGCTTAGGGCCAACCCACGAGGAAGTTATCACGGAATTGGCCAAGTCGGAAATCAAAAGCTATAAGCGCTTACCCATTAACTATTTCCAAATTCAAACGAAGTTCAGAGATGAAATTCGCCCGCGGTTTGGTGTCATGCGCTCGCGCGAGTTCGTAATGAAAGATGCCTACTCATTCCACGAGGACCATGCATCGCTTGAGAAAACCTACTGGCGAATGCACGAGGCTTACTCGACTATTTTTGACAGGCTTGGCTTGGACTATCGCCCCGTTGAGGCCGACACAGGCTCAATTGGCGGAAGTCACTCCCACGAGTTCCATGTCTTGGCTGATTCAGGAGAAGACGACATTGCCTTCTCCACAAAGAGTGATTTCGCTGCCAATATTGAGCTAGCTGAGGCGCTAACACCCGATGCGGTTCCAGCAGAACACGAGCCAATAACAGTGTTCGACACGCCCGATACAAAGACTATCGTTGCACTCGAGAAAAAGTATGGCGTTGCGGCCAGCGCATCCATCAAGACGTTGTTTGTCGAGGGCGAGGATGGCGAGCTGGTGGCGCTTGTCTTACGTGGCGATCATCAGCTCAATCAAATCAAAGCCGAGAAACTCCCTGGTATGAGCCAACCACTGAAGATGGCTCAAGAGGAAGTGGTCAAAGCAGCGACGGGGGCATCCTTTGGATCACTGGGGCCTGTGGGCCTCGATGCACGCATCGTCGTTGACCGAGCCGCATCAGTACTCAGCAACTTCGTCTGCGGCGCCAATGAGGACGGCAAGCACCTGAGAGGTGTGAACTGGCACCGGGATATCATCAAATTTGAAGTCGCCGACTTGCGAACCGTCGCCGCGGGTGATCCCAGTCCTTGCGGCAAGGGGCAAGTTGAAATTAAGCGCGGTATCGAAGTCGGCCACATTTTCCAGCTCGGTACCAAGTACTCCGAAGCCATGCGCGCGGAAGTCCTCGACCAAAATGGCAAATCGGTTCCCATGAGTATGGGGTGCTACGGAATAGGTATCACGCGAATTGTGGCAGCCGCTATCGAGCAAAATAATGATGGGAACGGCATCATCTGGCCCGAAGCCATGGCGCCCTTCTCCGTCGTTCTTATCCCACTCGGCATGGACAAGTCCGAGACTGTTGCTGAGGCCACCGAGGCACTGTATGCAGACCTAAAGGCCCGCGGCGTCAATGTCGCAATGGATGATCGTAAAGAAAGGCCGGGTGTGAAGTTCGCCGATTGCGAGCTCATCGGTATCCCTTTGCGAGTCACGGTGGGAGAGCGATCGTTGGCCGATGGTGACGTTGAGATACAAGGTCGAAGAGAAGCAGAGGCCACGCGGGTTGCCATTGCGGACGCAGCACAGCACCTGGCAGAGCGCGTGAGTGGTTAGCGAGCGCTGATAGGCCCAAAAGCAATCTGTCTCTGCGGTCGATTGACCTACAAAGGGAAACGCTACACCCTTAGTCAGGCCAAATCGGAAACGGAGCGTCAAAACCCGTGGATACAAATGCCCTTCAACGTTGGAATACAGATTTGGCCAACATCATTGCGCATATTGGCGAGCCTATTTTTTTCCAGCAGGTATTCGCCGCCATTGAGGCGCAAGTACCACTGGCCTTTCCACAGGCTTGGCTCTATCACCGGGATCTCCCACCAAAGCTGCTAGATCATAAAATCCCAAAAGAAGCCTACGGTTCTCAAGTTGACGAGTACTTAGAAGGGCCCTACCGCGAAGATCCTTTTTTTAAGATCTCGCTGAACTCCCCTCGCAATAACTGCTACCGCCTTTCACGCCTAGTCACCGGTGATTTCGAGGACAGTAGTTACCATCAAACCTACTACGCCAGCACGGGCACCGTTGATGAGGCCATTATTGTCACCCGTCTGGGCGATGGCAGTGTGGTTAATATAAGCCTGATGCGCCTTAAGAACCAAGGTGAATTCAGTGACGACGAGTACAACTGGCTCTACAGTGTCAGTCAGGTCATTGCAGAACTGATTGACCTTCATACGCGGCGGGAAGAATTCGTGGAGAGCAATCTGTTGCAACCCGGTGTCGACCATCATATTCAACAGGGCTTTGAGTCATTCGGTTCAAGTTATGTGAGCGACAGAGAGCAACAAGTCTTGGAGCTACTACTGCGAGGTTATGGCGCGGACACCAGCGCGGAAAAACTCAACATTTCACTGGAGACCGTCCGTCGTCACAGAAAGTCGATCTATAAGAAACTTGATGTCAACAGCCAGGCCGATCTCTTTGCACTCTTTATCAACGCCATCCCCTACGTCGCGCAGGCGAAGGGCGAGGATCCGCTAAAAATCTATATGAATTGATGACACTGACCCAGCTAAGGTATCTATTGCCCCAGCTTGGTCATTGAGCGCTCGCGCGCGACGACCCACCATTTGGGTTTAAGCTAAACGAGTCTAGGTTATGCAGTCGACAAGACAATTTCTCAACGCCTATCGGGACATCACTATGGTCGAAGCGCTGATCACCGACTGCAACGGGATCGCGCGCGGAAAGTGGCTGCCCGTGCAAAAACTCGACACGATCGAGAGGCAGGGCCTCAAGCTCCCTAAGTCGGCGCTGGGACTCGACGTGTGGGGTCGTGATATTCCTGCGCTGGCTCACGCCAATGGTGATATCGACGGATACTGCCATTTGGTCGAGGGTTCGCTTAGGCCCCTGCTGACTGAGCGCGGTGTGGACCAGGCACAGGTGTTGCTCAGCATGTTTGATAAGGACGGAAGTCCGTACATGGGGGATCCCCGACAGGTGCTACAAGCACTGGTAACCCGATTCACCGAAAAAGAACTCAAGCCATGTATGGCTGTCGAGCTCGAGTTCAGTTTGCTTCCAAAGCCAGAAGCCACTGAAGCCATGGGCACAGCGCTTCGAGATCAAAATGTCGTGGGCGGCAACTTATACGCCCTCAGCGAACTGGATTACCACAGCCCGCTGCTCGAAGCATTACGACAGGCATTTGATACCCAGGACCTCCCGTACGAGGGCATTATCAAAGAATCAGCCCCCAGCCAGTTCGAAATCAATGTGGCACACAGTGATGATGTCATGCTCCTCGCGGATCAAGTGATCAGAATGCAGCGCACCATCCAAGCGGTTTCGGCACGCCACAACTTCGTGGCCAGCTTTATGCCAAAGCCTATTGATGATGAGGCTGGTAACGGGTTGCATGTGCACTGCAGCCTGCTTGACGAAAACGGAACCAATGTCTTCGACGATGGCGGTGAGGAAGGCTCTGACTTATTACGTTACGCAGTTGCTGGATGCTTGGAATTACTGTCAGCTTCCATGCTGCTGTTCGCACCCAGTTTCAATGCCTACCGGCGATTTCAACCGGGCAATCATGCACCAACCGAATCTGCTTGGGGTTACGATAACCGAACCACGGCCATTCGTATTCCCGAGAGCCCAAGCGCGGCCCGCCGCATTGAGCATCGGGTGGCCGGAGCCGACGCAAACCCCTATCTAGTATTAGCCGCAGTGCTGGCCGGGATTTGGCACGGCATCGAGAACACGCTGTTACCGCCAGACCCGATCGAGGGAAATGCTTGGGATCAGGAGATCGATGCACCTGCCCTACCCACCACGATGGATGAGGCCATCTCGGTCTTCGATAAGTCGGACGTTTTATCAAGCTATCTAACGAGCGAGTTCAAAACGCTGTTTTTAGCAACGAAAGTGCAAGAGTGGAACGAGTTCGCGAAGCGCGTCACCGAATTCGAACTGGAAACTTACCTGAGGATGTAGTTTCCTTTGCGGCCAGTTGTTTCAAGGAAGCTCGCAATGTCCGACGTTTATGATTATTCAGCCACGCTCGCTAACGGCACCGAAGCCTCGTTATCGGACTACAAAGGACAAGTCCTTTTGGTGGTAAATACAGCGTCGAAGTGCGGCTTCACCCCTCAATACAGGGGGCTTGAGAAGCTATATCAGGACCACAAAGACGCCGGTTTTTCAGTTCTGGCTTTTCCGTGTAACCAGTTCGGCGCTCAGGAGCCCGGTAGCACTGAGGAAATTGTGGAGTTTTGTGAGACGCGCTTTAAGACCAGCTTCCCATTATTCGAAAAGATTGAAGTCAACGGTGACGGGACCCATCCGCTATACAAGCATCTGAAGTCCTCTGTAAAAGGCATTATGGGAACCGAGCGCATCAAATGGAACTTCACAAAGTTTCTTGTCAATCGCGAAGGTCAGGTTGTCGCTCGATTTGGGTCTCAAAAGGAGCCTGCTGACATAGCACAAGAGATCAAAGCGCTCCTATAACCGGTAATTAATGCTCTCGAGTCTCTCTAAAGCGGATATCGGACCAGCGCTCCTGCATTAGCGATAGATTGACTCGGGTTGGCGCGAGGTAGGTTAGATAGCCTCCGCCATCCTCAGACAGATGATCGGCAGCCTTCTTCCGGAACTCTTCTAACTTTCTCGGGTCTTCCGCATCCAACCATCGAGCGGTGAAGATACTGACCGGCTCATAGATGGCGTCCACCTTATATTCATCCTTCAACCGGTGAGCAACGACATCAAATTGCAGCTGCCCTACCGCACCAACAATCAGATCCGCTGTATTGAGCGGCGAAAATACCTGGGTCGACCCCTCTTCTGACAACTGTTGTAAGCCCTTTTGTAAGGCTTTCATTTTCATGGGATCCGATAATTGAATCTTGCGGAAGAGTTCGGGCGCGAAATGCGGAATACCCGTAAATTGCAACGCTTCTCCAGACGTAAATGTATCCCCGATCTGGATCGTGCCGTGATTGTGAAGACCAATGATGTCACCCGCTACGGCGGACTCGACCAATTCGCGCTCACCAGCTTTAAACGATACTGCGTCCGCAATTCGGATGTCTTTATCGATTCGGACATGGCGCATTTTCATGCCTTTTTCGTAACGCCCTGAACAGACACGAACAAAAGCGATGCGGTCGCGATGCTTGGGATCCATGTTGGCCTGAATTTTAAACACGAAGCCTGAAAATCCAGCTTCAGTGGGCACAACATCACGGGATTGCGTGGTTCTCAATTGCGGCTCGGGTGCCCACTCAACAAAATCGTCCAACATTTCCCTGACACCAAAATTACCGAGTGCGGTTCCGAAGAATACGGGGGTCTGCTTTCCCTCTAGAAAAAGCGATTTGTCAAAGGTGTGACTCGCACCCCGAACAAGTTCAATCTCATCGCAAAAGTCATCGTATTCATCTCCCAGCAAGTCACGCGCCTTGTCAGATTCGAGCCCAGAAATGCATCGGTCGGGCGGCAATACCTGTCCATGACCTTGCTCGTAGCAGTGAATGGTGTCCGTATACAGGTTGTAAACACCCTTAAAAAACTTACCCATGCCGATAGGCCAGTTAATCGGTGCTGCCTCGATCTTTAACACGTCCTCGATTTCATCGAGCAACTCAATGGCATCGCGAATATCGCGGTCCAACTTGTTTACAAATCCTATAATCGGTGTTTCACGCAATCGACAGACATTCATCAACTTAATGGTTCTGTCCTCTACCCCTTTTGCACCATCGACAACCATCAGAGCGGAATCCACCGCGGTCAGCGTGCGGTAGGTGTCCTCCGAGAAATCTTCGTGACCCGGCGTATCCAGGAGGTTGACCACGCGATCGTGATAGGGAAATTGCATGACCGAGGACGTGACTGAAATGCCGCGCTCCTGCTCCATTGCCATCCAGTCAGATGTCGCGTGCGGACCACGCTTTCCTTTCACGGAACCCGCTACCTGAATGGCCGACCCCAGCAACAGAAGCTTCTCTGTGATGGTGGTTTTACCCGCGTCAGGGTGAGAGATGATGGCGAATGTGCGGCGCGCGTTGATGGCGCTGTCGTTTTCTGACATGAGTCCTCCGATGACGCCGCGGATTATGCCAGTTAACGAGGCCCGTCGCTTATTGAAGCGGGAGTTTTGAGCGTAAATGCTCCACTAAGCACTCGGCGGCATCCGCTTGCGACGGACATTGCTCACCGAGAAGCTGTGCTAGAGAGGTCACTCGCAAACCGGCATAGCCACAGGGGTTAATTCTCCCGAAGTGCTCTAAATCTGGGTTCACATTAAGCGCGAGACCGTGATAACTAGATCCTCTACTAATTTTTAAGCCCAGTGATGCGATCTTTTCGCCCGACACGTAGACCCCCGGGGCTTTTGGATCCGCCTCTGCAACCAGGCCAAACTCAGACAAAAAGGCGATGATGCCCTGCTCGAGTCCGGTGACCAGGTCGCGAACACCCAGCTTTGCCCTACGGATATCACATAGAACGTAAACGACAATCTGTCCGGGTCCGTGATAGGTCACCTGCCCACCGCGGTCTGTTCTGATCACCTCGATCTCGCCCGGTGCCAGCAAGTGCTCCTCTTTCCCAGCAATACCTTGCGTAAAAACAGGAGGATGCTCGAGCACCCATAGCTCATCTGGCGTTTCGACGCCGCGCGCCTGAGTGAATGCTTTCATTGCCTCGATTGTAGGGAGGTAACCAACATGACCCAGATCGCGGACAACCATAACTTAAATCACCATGGATACACGGCCCGACGCCACCAACTCCTTGTGGAGCGCATCGAGCTGATCGGGCCCGGTTGCCGTTATCGTGAATGTGATCGAATCGAACGTCCCAGAGCGACTGCTTTTGGTATCTATATCTGCGTCGGTCAGCCCGGTCGTGTGGCGGTCGAAGATGGCGCGTATCGCCTCTGCGTAGTCAGGTGTCGCGCGGCCTACCACTTTAATGGGGTAGCGACACGGAAATTCAATTTTAGGTGCTACTTTTTCTTTCACGCCCTAACCAACCAGATTTTGGAACCATAGAATTAGCGCATCCACCAGACGTTTAAAGAATCCACCACTTGGAACATCCTCCAAAACCAGGAGCGGGGTTTCAAACAACACCTCGCCGCCTCGAACGACCTGCACACTGCCAATTACATCACCTCGGCTAAGCGGGGCCTCCAGCCGCTCGTTGACTGTCAGTTTGATATCAGCAACGGTTCGCTCTCGTGGCACTGTCAAAACTACAGATTCCAGTACACCCGCGTGTAATGATTCAGCAACACCCTTCCACACGCGAGGCTCGACCAATGTGACCTCCCCCGAGAGGGGTCTTAAATTCTGAAAAAATCGGAACCCGTAATTGAGCAGACTGCTATTTTCAGAGGCTCGGGTCCGCTTACTAGCACTACCGAGCACAACAGATACCAAGCGCATATCCTCACGTTGTGCGGAAGCGACCAGCCCGTAACCCGCCTCACTGGTATATCCCGTCTTCAACCCGTCAACCGTGGCATCTGATCGCAATAAGCTATTTCGGTTGTATTGCTTAATTCCGTTGTAGGTAAAGCTTTGCTCTTTGTAGATTTTATAGTGCTCAGGGTGAGCGTTGATTAGGGCCACTGACAACGTTGCTAGATCACGCGCCGTCGTACGGTGCTCAGGATGCGGTAAGCCGTGTGGGTTTCGGTAAACGGTATTGTCCAGACCCAGCTCTGCAGCCAGCTGATTCATCACATCGACAAAACTCGACTCTGTGCCTGCAAGGTGCTCGGCTACTGCGACGGATGCATCATTACCTGAGGAGATCACAACACCACGCTCAAGATCAGCGAGACTGACAGGCTTACCCGGTTCAATCCACATCAGTGACGACCCTTTAAAAGTAGGGTTCTGCGACCAGGCGTTCCGGCTGACCTTGATCATTTCATCGAGCGACGCTCTGCCAGCATCGACTTCTTCAGCCAAGGCGTATGACGTCATTATTTTGGTTAGGCTTGCTGGCGGTAACGACAAGTCACCATTGTGATCGACCAAAACCTGACGTGTCGTCGCATCCATCAAGAAGTAAGCATCTGCGGGCAACTTAGGCGCGGGCGGAACCGCTGCTGTTGCTTGGTTCGCCAAAAGGGCCAACGCGCACATTAATAGCCGATGAAAGGAGGTCGATCGCATCTTTTTTTACCTTAGCGCGGATTTACTGCCGCGCTAGTGTAACAACTCGAGAGCCTAATCGCTCAGGGTAATGGCTGTCCTTTTGAGAGGCCGTTTTTTTCAAGAAGTTTCTGAAGCTCGGAGAGTTTTCCCGAACTGTCCACGGGTCCAACGCGCACCCGAAAAACGGTGCCAGCCTCATGCTGAACGCTACTCACATGGACGTCGACACCCTCTTCCAGAATGTTTCGAATGTTTACCGCGACCTGCTCGGCAGAAGACCTGAGTTGATAGGCCCCAACCTGCAGCTGACGGTAATTCGATGCCTCAGCCGCTCGCCAGTCATCACTGCCATCGACCGGAATATGCTCTAAACGCACGCGGGCTGTTCCCTGCTCGGCGAATCCCAGTTTCACGGCAACGCCATAGGACACATCAATCAACCTATCACCGACAAAGGGTCCTCGATCATTGACACGAACGATCATAGAAGCCTTGTTCTCGAGGTTGGTGACGCGGAGATAAGACGGGAGCGGCAATGATTTGTGAGCTGCGGTCGCTTTGTAGACATCAAATATCTCGCCATTGGAGGTCCGACGCCCCTGAAACTTCATGCCATACCACGAGGCAACACCCTCTTCAGTGTAGCCATCAGCAGACGGCATGACCGTATATTGCTGCCCAAAGACTTCGTAGGGGCTTTTATTCCCCATCGTGGAGATGGGGTCCGCCGTGGGTATGGCCTCAACGACAGCCTCGGCTGAGATTTGGGGTGGCTGATAATCCTTTATTGTCGGTGGGCTTCCGACACAACTCACTAGCGCCAACAGCGCAAGCGAGGTCCATACGCGCATCACAGCATTTGGGCCCGCAGGGTTTGGCTCAACTGATGAACCGCCATGGCATACATGGCACTGTGGTTATAGCGAGTAATGACGTAAAAATTATGAAGCCCTAACCAGTGCTCCTCACCCGATTTGCCTTCAAACTTGATGGGGGTCGCCAACTGATCAGACGACTGCTCAGTCACTGGCTTCAACCCCTTGTCAGCCAGCACATCAATACTAAGTTTAGGCTTTAGACCTACATCAAACAGGGTTGGGTCGCCGGAGAACTGGGCGCGGGTAATCACCCCACCACCGGGTCTCCAGCCATGAGCCACAAAATAATTAGCCACACTCATGATGGCGTCGTTCGGATTCGTCCAGATATCGATGATACCGTCGCCCTCATAGTCCTTTGCGTAAGCACGATAACTGGAGGGCATGAACTGCCCTAACCCCATTGCGCCCGCATAAGAGCCCCTTAACTCCACGAGTGGCAAGCCAGACTGATAAGCAAGCTCAAGAAAAACTTCGAGTTCTTTCGTGAAAAAAGGTGAACGGCGGGGGTAATCAAACGCCAGCGTCGACAGTGCGTCAATGACACGATACCCGCCTGTGATTCGTCCGTAATAGGTTTCGACACCAATAATCGCGACGATGACTTCGGATGGCACACCAGTATCCTGAGACACCCGATCGAGCGTTTCCCTATTCTCCCGCCAGAACTTAATGCCCTCTTTTGCCCTGCGATCGGTGAGAAAAATATCTTGATATTCGGACCAGGGTTTACTTTTCTCCGCGGGACGCGAAATGGCTTTCAAGATGCTTTCCTGCCGTGTCGCCTCTGACAAGGCAGACTGCAACCAGTCACGGTCCACACCATGTTTGGCAACACGGTTGATCAGCGCTTCTGCACTCGGGTGATCACTGTAATCAGCGGCTGCAGTCAGGGGTAGCCAGCCTAAGGTCAGTGATAATAGGATCGTTTGAAAACGCATAAAGCCACCCATAGTGTGCTCGCTCCCCTCAGTTAATGTATCTGGGTTTTTATCCCCTAAATCGTGTGCTCACCGCATGGTTCGTGTGACCGGTCTCTCGGTCGAGATCGCCATTAGAATGCCAAAAGCAATCATCATCGACACCATCGCCGTTCCACCATAGCTCACCATAGGCAATGGCACTCCGACAACAGGTAAGAGTCCTGAAACCATTCCAAGGTTCACCACCAATCCAAAAAAGAAGGTTGCAACCAGCGCACCCCCGAGCATTCGCGCAAAACTCGACTGCGCCCGCCATGTGATCACCAGAACCCGGCCGAGAATCACAGCGTAAACCAGGAACATTAGTAAAACGCCACGAAAACCGAACTCCTCAGCCAACACGGCAATAATGAAATCGGTGTGACCCTCGGGCAGAAAATCCAATTGCGCCTGACTGCCTTTGGTCCAACCCAGACCTTCCCAGCCGCCGGATCCAATCGCGGTTTTGGACTGGATGATGTTCCATCCAGCGCCAAGCCGATCAGATTCGGGGTTGAACAGCGTAAGCACGCGCTGCTTCTGATAGTCCTTCAGCACGAAAACCCACGCCGGCCAAATCGAGACGAGGGCGAGTGCCATCATTGAAAAAATATACCGCCACTGAATTCCAGCCATATAGATGGCGGCCAGGCCACTGGTGGCCACCAGTAGCGATGTTCCCAGGTCAGGCTGCTGCAATATCAATCCTGAGGGAACCGCCACCATCACAAAGGCCACTGCGAGCGAGCGCAAATCAGGTGGAAGTGCCTTTTTGGACAACCACCATGCGAGCGCCAACGGCATCGCTACCTTCATGACCTCTGAGGGCTGAAAGCGAATGAAGCCCAAACTTAGCCAACGCTGGGCACCTTTAGCACCCACACCAAAGAACGCCACGGCAACGAGTAGGAGTGTGGCCAGTGCGAAAATATAGGGCGATACCCCACGCAATGTCTCCACTCTGAATTGGGCGGTAATCAATAAAACCGTCATGGCCACCACGATGTTACGCATTTGCGCACTCAGCATGACATCGGATTGGCCGCTGGCACTGTAAAGAACAAACAACCCTCCAACACTGAGCACCAGCAGTGGCACCACAAGCCAGAGATCAATATGAAGCACCCGCAATAACCGGACACGAGCACCCAACTCTCGGGAGGAGACCTCGGCAACTCGTGCAAAATCGTTACTCATCTCGGCTCATCCAGTAGTCAAGCATGGCCCGGGCAACCGGATATGCGGAACTTCCGCCCCCACTGTTCTCGGTTAAAACGGCTAAAACAATCTCAGGATTCTCGACTGGTGCAAAAGCAATAAACCAGCCATGGTTTCGCTGATACTCGGACAAAGCCTCTTCATCGTAGGTTGCATCTTGGGCGATACCCACAACCTGGGCCGTTCCTGTTTTCCCCGCGACGCTGTAAGTCATACCCAATCGCATGCCAAAGGCTGTCCCTCTGACTGACGATACGACGTCAACCATACCTGCAAATACCTCGTCCCAATAGGCTGTCTCTGCTGAGACATTGAGAAGCGGCTCGGGTTCAACGGACCTGCCGTCCACGGCTGCAACAAACGTGGGCTTAAAGGCGGTACCACGTGTGGCAAGCGCCGCGGTTGCTACCGCTAATTGCATTGGCGTAGCCAACATGTACCCCTGTCCAATACCCACTATGAGTGTTTCACCGCCGTACCAGCTGCTACCAATCACACGACGCTTCCACTCAGGACTCGGCAAAATTCCTTGCTTTTCACTGGGCAGATCGACTCCCGTCACAGAGCCAATACCAAAGTCATCCAGCGACTCGGCCAGGGCATCAATCCCAAGGCGATTCGCGAGTTCATAGAAATAGACATCACATGACTGCGCGATCGAGTCCCGAAGATTCATTTCCTCGGCATGGCCCGTGCCGCGCAAACGGAGGATCCAGTCCCTGTATCGACGAGGATCACCGGGAAGCTGGTAATAACCCGGGTCAGGAATCGTGGTGTCGATGGTGATCAGGTCGCGATTTAAACCAGCAAGCCCCAACATGGGCTTGATCGTTGAGGCCGGCGGATATTGACCCTGAATGACGCGATTTAGTAATGGCGCATCTCGCGAGTCGCGCAGCGCCGCGTAGTCAGAGAAGCTAATGCCATTCACAAACTTATTTGGGTCATAGCGAGGGCTCGAGACCGCAGACAACACACCCCCAGTTCTCGGATCCAACGCCACCACCGCACCTCGCATGTTCCCCATGGCAGCTGCGGCCACGCGCTGGAGCTCTATATCGAGGTGTAAAGTCAGCTCGGCACCCGACACAGGCTCGATCCGGTCGATCACGTCTAACTCGACACCACGCGCATTGGTTTCGACACGACTTACTCCTAGCCCGCCTCTAAGAACATCCTCGTAGTAAGCCTCCAAACCCACCTTTCCTATGTGACTAATACCCCGGTAGGCCTCTTTCTCAGACTCATCGACATCATCAATACCAATACGACCAACATATCCTAGTGCATGCCCCAGCAGATCTCCCTCAGGATAATGACGCGTTAATTCAGACAGAACAGACACGCCAGAAAGCAAGTGCTTATTGACCGCGATTACTGCCAACTCCTCATCAGTTAGTCGATACTTCAAAGGTACTGGACTGAGGGGGCGCCGTCGCTTTCGCGCTTGTGTAAACAAGTCGATATCGGACTCCGTCAGACCTAACAGGTCGCTGAGCGTGGTCAACACATTATGGAGATCCTCGGCGCGCTCTGGCGTTATCGCCAAGGTAAACGACGGCTGGTTGACCGCGAGGAGATTACCTGATCGATCGACAATGACACCGCGAGTAGGCGCTACGGTTCGCACAGCAATTCGGTTTCGGTCTGACTGCGCTCGAAATTCTTCGTTCTGGATAACCTGGAGAGAGAAGTAGCGGTACAACAGGCCCATCATGACCACTACCATTAGCGCCGCCAGCACCGTAACCCTCCGATGCGTAATCCGGGTTTCACGCGCCCAATCTTGCATTTGGTTAAGCTGGCGTGCCATTAGCGTATTATCTTGATACCTCAGTCCACTGTGCCACAGGACGGCGCCTCATGCTCGATGATAGGGATGTCCCGCATTAATTGACCAGGCTCGGTACAGCTGTTCCGCCAAAATAACCCGCACCAGCGGATGCGGCAGTGTTATCCGACCCAGAGACCACCTTGCAATTGCCTTTGCTTTCAGCGACGGATGAAGTCCATCAGGGCCGCCGATGACAAATGCGATTTTCGAGCCATCGCTCTGCCACGTCGCTAGGGTCTCAGCAATGGTTTCGGTCGAGATCACCTTCCCTTTAACGTCCAACACAACGATCATTTCTTGGGGCTTCAACCGTCGCTCGATAGCAGTTGCCTCCTCAAGCATACGGCTTTCAGCAGTATCTCTAGCTCGTTTGGAGGCGGGCAACTCAACCCATTCGATTGAGGCTTCGCGAGGCAGTCGTTTGACATAGTTATCAGCACCGTCGCTAACCCACTGGGGCATGCGCATACCAATTGCCAAAACACGCATGGATTATCCCCAGGGATCTGAGACTGCGTCTGGCTCTGAAGCGGTCTCGGGTTCTCCTGACCACAACCGCTCGAGGTCATAAAAACTTCGCGCGGCCGGCTGCATCACATGAACAACAACGTCGCCAAGGTCAACTAACACCCAATCAGCATCATGTTCACCTTCGACACCGATCGGTGGACAACCGGCCTCTTTTGCTTTGACAACAACATTATCGGCAAGTGACTTCACATGACGAGACGAGTTACCACTTGCGACCACAAGAAAATCCATTACGGAACTGAGTCCACGGACATCCACTATTTTGGTATCAACTGCTTTTAGATCGTCTAGGGCGTCGACCACAAGGTCGGTAATGATTGCATCTGTCGGGGTCAAAGAACTGCCTCAGCTTGGCTCAAATTTTCGTACAGTTTGTGGCGATTAATATACTCCATCACCGAGTATGGAATCATCTCTGTCCCGCGTTCGCCTGACTTCAGTGACTGGCGTATTCCCGATGATGAGACATCAACCAGAGAACATTCGAGCCGCGATACACATCCAGCCGGCAGCGATGACAGTTGGGCTAAGGGCGCTTCACGATCATGCCACCAGGCAGCCACCTCAGCAGGAATCGCCAAAAATTCTCCTGGTCGATTGGCCACAACAAGGTGGGCGTAATCGGTCATTACCTGCCAGCGCGACCACTGATTTAGTGTCGGCAGCAAGTCATCACCGATCAGGAAATAGATCGTTGCGGCCCTGCCCATCTCTTGGCGCAGTTCCTGAAGACTATCTACCGTATAAGACGGCCCCTCTCTTTCAAGCTCACGCGTATCGAGCTGAAGTTCAGGAAATTCGGTCACCGCAAGATCGAGCATGGCAAGTCGATGTTCAGCGCTCACCGGGTGCTGGGTTTTTAACGGGGACCGTGCGGCCGGCATAATATACATAGCGTCGAGCGCTAGCCTACAGTTGGCATCGCGCGCGACTCTGAGATGCCCATAATGAACAGGATTGAAACTCCCACCCATAATGCCGATGTGTCGATTAGGCACGGATGTGGCCATTGCCCAGAACAACATATTTTTGACTGGTGAGCCCTTCCAGACCCACTGGACCGCGGGCGTGGATTTTATCCGTGGAAATCCCGATCTCAGCACCCAACCCATACTCGAACCCATCGGCAAATCGTGTTGAGGCATTTACCATCACCGAGCTGGAATCGACCGCTCTCAGAAATTGCATCGCACTGCTGTGACACTTAGTAACGATGCCATCCGTGTGGCGAGAACCAAACCGCGCAATGTGATCAACAGCGGCATCAAAATCTTCGACCACTTTGATCGACAGGATGGGAGCGAGATACTCGGTGGCCCAATCCTCTTCCGATGCCAGCGCACAGTCCTCGCCCAAGTAGACACAGGTTTGCTCGCAGCCGCGGAGCACGACACCCTTCTCTAACAACGGGCGTGCAAGATCCGGAAGCAGTGCGGCGCAGTCGCTATCGATGAGCAGTGATTCCATCGTGTTACAGGTCCCGTAGCGATGCGTTTTTGCATTGACTGCAAGCTCAATCGCCATGGCGGGGTCAGCATCACTGTGGATGTATAAATGGCAAATACCATCTAAGTGCTTAAGCACGGGCACTGTGGCGTCGCTCGCAACGCGTTCGATCAAGCCCTTCCCACCACGAGGAACCACCATATCTACGACACCGTTAAGCTTGACCATCGCCGAAACAGCCTCTCTATCAGTCGTATCGAGCACTTGGACCGCTTGCGCAGGCAAGCCGGCGGCTTCAAGCCCGGCCTGAATACAGCTTGCCAGGACCAAGTTGGAGCGAAGCGCCTCAGAGCCGCCACGCAACAACACGGCATTACCTGACTTCAGACAGAGGCTTGCGGCATCGATCGTGACATTGGGGCGTGACTCATAAATGATGCCGATAAGGCCGAGCGGCACGCGCATCTTGCCCACCTGTATACCGGACTCCATCGACTTCAAGCCCTCGATTTCACCAATGGGATCGGGTAACGCCCGCACAATCGCCAAAGACTCAAGCATGTCATCTACTCGAGTCTCGGTGATTTCAAGGCGATCAATTAACGCTGCATCAAGACCCGCCTCATGAGCTGCAGAGAGATCCACCGTGTTTGCGTCAAGCAACGTTTGTCGCTGGCTTTGTACTGTACAGGCGATGGCCTCCAATGCCGCGTTGCGCACTGACACGGGCGAATTCGCAACAAGTTTTGAAGCGTGCTTCGCGGATATCGCTAATTCTCTGACGTACTGCTGAACCGACAATGGTCTGACTCCCAGGTGTGAGCGGCGGAGTATACGCTAAGACGCCAAAACATTGTTGACAACGGTTCTCATTAACATTAGCGTTTTGATATGTATGTATGTATCTGCAAAGGCGTCACCGACAGTGCCATCCGCGAGCAGGTAGCTGCGGGTGCGCGCTCACTCGCCGAAGTAAGTCGCGCAACTGGTTGCTCCACACAGTGTGGCAAGTGTTCCTGCTTTGCCGAGGCGCTGGTCAGCGAAGCACTCACTCGCGGTGTGCAAATACAGGCAGCTCGCCCCGCCTAAATGCGATTGCGGTTGCGAATCGTTACCATTATCTTTCCCTTAAAAAACAATAAGTTACGCTTTTTTTAGTCTGCGTTTCGCGCTATCCTATGGCCTCATATCAATACGCCAGGACTATCCGTTATGAAAGGCAACCCAGACGTTATTCGTGACCTCAACAAAATTCTTTACAACGAACTTGTCGCTATCAACCAGTACTTTTTGCACTCCAAGATGTACAAGGATATGGGGCTTACCGAACTCGCCGAGCACGAGTATCACGAGTCCATCGATGAGATGAAGCATGCCGACGAATTGGTCGAGCGCATTCTGTTTTTAGAGGGCATTCCCAACCTTCAGGACTTGGGAAAACTGAGAATTGGTGAAACACCCCGTGAGATGCTCGAGTGTGACCTCCAGTTAGAGCACGTGGCCCACGAGGACCTGAAGGCAACCGTCAAATGCTGCGAAGAGGTGGGCGACTACGTATCACGCGACCTGGCAAAGCGGATTCTCGATGCTGAGGAAGAGCATATTGACTGGCTCGAGACGCAGCTATCGCTCATGGATCGCGTCGGAGAACAGAACTACCTTCAGACCGCGATGAAAACCGTCAAGCCAAGTGAGGCAGCTTAAAAAAATGGCTAAAGCCAGGTGAGAAGCCAGTCCTTTAGGGAGGGTCGACCGTGCTCCGAGCTCAGGACTCGGAGTCACTCTCACCGACAATGAGTTCACGTAATTCACCGGTTTCGTCCATGTCGCAAACAATGTCGCAACCACCGATAAGCTCTCCGTCAACCCAAAGCTGCGGGAAGGTAGGCCAGTTACCGTAAGCCGGTAAGTTCGCTCGAATCTCAGGGTTGCTTAGGATGTCGACGTAGGCAAATTTCTGACCGCAACCCATAAGCGCCTGCACCGTACGCGCTGAAAAACCGCACTGTGGCTGATTTGGGGAGCCTTTCATGTAAAGGATCACACGATTGTTCTCGATCTGATCCTTAATGGTCTCCATAATATCCATTGCTAGTCTCCGCGCCGTGGTTAGCTTTAATTCAATTACCCGCGAGCTAGAGTCTATCAGAAGCCATGCGCGGGAAGTCGTAAAATCGACAATTAAAGGTAGTAATAGTCATGTCAGCCATCATGTCCACATACGGTCGATTACCCGTGACATTTGCGTCGGGTGCAGGCGCCTACCTCATCGACCAAAAGAACGAGCAATATCTTGATGCGCTGTCTGGCATTGCCGTCACCAATCTCGGTCACTCTCACCCGAGCGTCACGCGTGCTATCACCGAGCAAGCAGAAAGCCTGTTACACACCTCCAATCTTTACGGTATTGCACAGCAAGAGCGGCTGGCTGCAGAACTCAATCAACTCACCGGTATGGAACGCATCTTCTTTTGCAACTCGGGAGCAGAGGCGAATGAGACGGCCATCAAGATGGCAAGGCGCCACGGCCACAATAAAGGTATTGCCAATCCTCAGATTGTGGTCCTGGAAGGCGCCTTTCATGGACGAACCATGGGTGCCCTATCAGCGACGGGCAGTGCTGCGATTCAAGCTGCCTTTAAACCCCTACTGCCGGGCTTTATTCGGATCGCGAGAAATGACACCGATGCGCTGGAGGCTATCGCACAAACACGAGATGACGTCGTCGCGATCCACCTAGAGCCCGTACAGGGTGAGAGTGGGATATACCCTCTGGACCATGAGTTTCTAGCGCGTGCGCGCGAACTCTGCGATCAAGAAGACTGGTTGCTCAGTTTCGACGAGGTACAGTCCGGTAACGGTCGATGCGGAGCCCTGTATGTCTTTCAACGCCTCGGGATCACCCCGGACGTCTTAGCCACAGCAAAGGGTCTGGGTAACGGCTTACCCATAGGCGCATGTATGGCTCGCGGGCGCGCCAGCGCTTTGCTAGTTGCGGGAGACCATGGAACCACCTACGGGGGCAACCCTATCTGCTGCGCTGCCGCAAGCGCCGTTATCAATACCTTAAGCGCAGACCAGCTCTGGGATCGGGCCGATATCATCCGCGCAGCCATCTTTGAAGGCTTGGATTCAGAGATCGCCGATGGAGACTTGATTCGCGATCGTCGTGGTGTAGGGCTTATGGTTGGTATTGAGCCTACAGTTCCCACAGAAAACCTGGTCCGAATGGCACTGGATAGACATCTATTGATCAATGTTGCCGGAGGCAACACCATCCGGCTATTACCACCGTTGGTCATGAGCACGGATGATGCACGACGTGTTGGGGCTACCGTCGCCGACATTGTGAATTCACTCAAAGACGATTAACTCCTAGGATTGTAGGACAGACGTATGAACACGCCCCGCCACTTTCTCACGCTGAATGACCTGTCCTCGGGCGAGCTGCTTGCGGTTTTAAAGCGGGCATCAGAGCTCAAGCAGATGCAACGCAATGGGACACCTCACGCGTCGCTTACTGGGAAAGTGATGGCCATGATTTTCGCTAAAGCATCGACACGAACGCGCGTTTCTTTTGAAGCCGGGATGACACAGCTTGGTGGCAGCGCCATGTTCCTATCATCCAGCGCCACACAGATGGGCCGCGGCGAACCCGTGGAGGATACGGCAAGAGTGATATCGTCGATGGTCGATATTGTGATGATACGAACATTCGATCATCAAGAGGTCGAATCCTTCGCAGCGAACTCGAGCGTGCCCGTCATCAACGCATTGACAGATGACTTCCACCCCTGCCAGCTACTTGCTGATATGCAAACATGGTTCGAGCATCGCGGAGATATGCGAGGAAAAACAGCCTGTTGGCTCGGCGATGGCAACAACATGTGTCACTCCTACATTAATGCGGCAAAGCTACTAGGCTTTCATTTGCGCATTACCTGCCCCGAAGGTTACGAGCCCTCACCGGCGGTTCTTGCGGCGGCGGAAGATGCGGTAACTATAGAGCCAGATCCAAAAGTAGCGGTTGCCGGCGCACATCTGTTAGTCACCGATGTTTGGGCATCGATGGGGCAGGAGGCCGAGGCCAGTGAGCGCAGTAACGCGTTGAACGCCTATCAACTCAACCGGGAGCTCCTTGACCTCGCCGATGATGAGGCTATTTACTTGCATTGTCTCCCGGCACATCGAGGCGAAGAGATCACCGCCGACCTGATGGATGACCCTAACTCAGTGATCTGGGATGAGGCTGAGAACCGACTGCACGCACAGAAGGCGTTGGTCGAATTTCTCCTGAGCTAAAGGCACCGTGACCGGCAATGAAGGCTGGCTTTAGAGTCACCAACTGCCTGCCAATTTATTGCATTGATGTGACATGCAGCGTGCATCACTGTGAGTTATTTCTAGACGACGTTCAGCACCCTTCATAGTGAGTAAGCACTAACTTCTAAAAACGCCACAACTTATCCACAAGAAATCCGCTAGCTTTTGGGCTTGCATTCAACCCTATACCGCCCTATCTTGGGTCTGGAATACGACGCAACCCCAATATGTGGTGAGAAGCACGATAAGAAACACCGCGTGATCGGCCGGTTGCTAACCCACGAAAAGACGAGTTAAAGGTGAAGACAGAATGCAGACAGGCAGTGAATCAGTAAGCAATCCAGCGTCCGCAACACCCCCTGTTTCAGGCACTCCCAGCCAGACACGTATCGCCGCCACCGCGCCAGGACAAATGCGCGTGATCAAGCGCAACGGGACTGTAGTGCCATTTGAAGACAGCAAGATATCGGTCGCAATTACGAAAGCGTTCCTCGCGGTTGAAGGAGGCACTGCCGCGGCGAGCACGCGCATTCACGAAACGGTCGCCAAGCTAACGGAGCAAGTAGTCGGTACTTTCAAGCGACGCATGCCCTCAGGTGGCACGATTCACATTGAAGACATTCAGGACCAAGTTGAGTTGGCTTTGATGCGCGCCGGAGAGCATTTGATTGCTCGCGACTACGTAATCTACCGCGAAGCCCGACGCAAGGCCCGTGTAGAAAAAGAAGCGCTGTCGCCCGAATCGGAGGCAGCCGCTGGCGCGATTACGGTCGTGGGTGCCGATGGCACCGCAAAACCGCTTGATATCGAGCGTATTCGCACCATCGTTGCGGAGGCCTGCATAGATCTCACCGACGTCAGCGAGGCAGCGATCATCGATGAAGCATTGAAGAACCTGTATGATGGTGTGACAGAGCACGAGCTCAGCACCTCACTGGTCATTACGGCACGAACGATGATCGAACAGGAGCCTAACTACTCGAGCGTTGCCGCCCGACTGTTGCTCGACAACCTCCGAGCTGAAGGACTGAGCTTCCTCGACGTCGCAGAGTCAGCCACGCAAGGAGATATGACAACGTACTATTCTCAGGCGCTCAAGTCGTTCATCAGTCGGGGCATTGAACTTGAGCTGTTGGCGCCCAACCTCGCAGATTACGACCTCGACATGTTGGGCGAAGCCCTCCTGCCCGAGCGCGATCTGCAGTTCAGCTACCTGGGATTACAGACGCTGTACGACCGCTACTTCATCCACAGCGATGAGACTCGCTTTGAGCTACCGCAGCTCTTCTTCATGCGCGTCGCTATGGGGCTGGCGACTCGCGAAGACGACAAGAACGCGAGAGCGATCGAGTTCTACCAGCTGTTGTCATCGTTCGACTACATGAGCTCAACACCCACTTTGTTCAACTCTGGGACATTGCGACCCCAGTTGAGCTCGTGCTACCTGACAACCGTCCCAGACGACCTACACGGTATTTACGGTGCGATTCAGGACAACGCCATGCTGTCTAAGTTTGCAGGCGGTCTCGGAAATGATTGGACACCTGTTCGTGCGCTTGGCGCCTACATCAAGGGCACCAACGGAAAGAGTCAGGGCGTTGTTCCGTTCCTTAAGGTGGTCAATGATACCGCCGTTGCCGTGAACCAGGGCGGTAAGCGTAAAGGCGCGGTCTGCGCCTATCTCGAAACATGGCATATGGACATTGAGGAGTTTCTAGAGCTCCGCAAAAACACCGGAGACGATCGACGTCGAACCCACGACATGAATACCGCAAACTGGGTGCCTGATCTCTTCATGAAGCGCGTATTTGAAGATGGTGATTGGACGCTGTTCTCTCCTAACGATGTGCCAGACCTACATGACCTGTATGGAACCGCATTCGAGGAGCGCTATAACCACTACGAGAAGCAGGCCCGCAACGGTGAATTAAAGCTCCACAAGACACTGAAAGCACAGGCGCTCTGGCGAAAAATGCTGGGTATGATCTTTGAAACAGGACACCCCTGGATCACCTTTAAGGATCCCTGCAACATTCGGTCACCTCAGCAACACGTGGGTGTGGTCCACTCATCAAATCTGTGTACCGAGATCACGCTGAACACCAGCAAAGACGAGATCGCTGTCTGCAACCTCGGTTCAGTCAACTTGCCGCAGCACATCGTAAACGGCGAGTTGAATATCGATAAGCTTCGCAAGACGGTGACGACCGCTATTCGCATGCTCGATAACGTCATCGATATTAACTACTACTCGGTAGATACGTCTGAAAACTCGAACATGAAGCACCGACCCATTGGTCTGGGTCTCATGGGTTTCCAGGACGCTCTCCACAAAGTCGACGTGTCGTACGCTTCTGACGAGGCAGTAACGTTTGCCGATCAGACAATGGAAGCCATTAGCTACTTTGCGGTCAACGCATCAACAGATCTGGCTGCTGAGCGTGGCGCCTACTCAAGCTACGACGGTTCGCTATGGAGCCAGGGCATTTTCCCAATTGATTCGTTAAACATGTTGATCGAACAGCGTGGCACCGACTACATATCGGTCAACCAAGACAGCACCATGGACTGGGATGCACTCAGAGGCAAAGTCGCAGAGCAAGGCATGCGTAACTCGAATGTTATGGCGATCGCGCCAACAGCAACGATTGCCAACATTACCGGCGTGTCTCAGTCCATCGAGCCGACCTACCAAAACCTGTACGTGAAGTCGAACTTGTCAGGTGAATTTACCGTCGTGAACCCTCACTTGGTTCGTGACCTCAAAGAACGTGGGTTGTGGGACAAGGTCATGGTCAATGACCTCAAGTACTACGATGGCAGCGTACAAGCCATCGATCGTATCCCGGCCGATCTAAAGGCGAAATACGCGACAGCTTTCGAGGTTGAGCCCCGCTGGTTAGTCGATGCAGCAAGTCGACGACAGAAGTGGATAGACCAAGCTCAGTCGCTGAACTTGTACATCAATAATGCAAGTGGAAAGAAGTTGGACGTGACCTACCGAATGGCTTGGTACAGCGGTCTAAAAACAACATACTATCTGCGATCGCTAGCTGCGACGGGTACTGAGAAGTCTACGGTGAACACCGGTCAGCTCAACGCCGTATCACAGCAAGCAGCTGCTGCACCAGTGCAACCCGCACCCGTTCCCGCAGCCTGCTCGCTCGACGATCCAGATTGTGAAGCCTGTCAGTAACCAAATAAGTCAAAGGAGTTAACAATGCTTAATTGGGATGATTACAACGTAGCCGAGGGTGAAGCGCCCGTAGCGGCACCGCAGCAACAAGCACCTGTTCAATCCGAAGTGGTTAACAAGGCGCTCGAAACACTCAATCAAGAAGAGGCAGCGTCTGCGCCGGTAACGGATCAGGTTAAAGCGGCGGCTGAAGCGGTAGCTAACATTGATACTGCGCCAGGCCTCGAGGAGCTTGAGATGGGCGCATCGCGAATCTCTGTTGATGAGAAAGCGATGATTAACTGCAGAGCAGATCTCAACCAGCTGGTGCCGTTTAAGTACGACTGGGCATGGCAGAAGTATCTAGATGGCTGCGCGAACCACTGGATGCCGCAGGAAATTAACATGACGGCTGATGTGGCGACCTGGAAGAGTGAAGACGGTCTAACTGACGACGAACGTCGCATTGTGATGCGGTCGTTGGGTTATTTCTCAACCGCTGACTCGCTCGTAGCGAATAACTTAGTGTTGGGTATCTATCGACTCATTACCAATCCAGAGTGCCGCCAGTACCTCTTGCGTCAGGCATTCGAGGAAGCGATCCACACGCACGCCTACCAGTACTGTATTGAGTCACTGGGTATGGACGAGGGTGAAGTCTTTAACATGTACCGTGAAGTGCCGTCCGTCGCTAAAAAGGCTTCATGGTCATTGAACAAGACCCAAGCGCTCTCAGACCCTAACTTCAAAACGGGCACCGTTGAAGACGACCAGCAGGTCTTGCGAAATCTGATCGGCTTCTATGGCGTTACTGAGGGAATTTTCTTCTACTGTGGCTTTACGCAAATCCTTTCAATGGGTCGCCGCAACAAGATGACTGGTGTTGCTGAGCAGTTCCAGTACATCCTTAGAGACGAGTCGATGCACCTCAACTTCGGCATCGATGTGATCAATCAGATCAAGCTCGAGAATCCGCATTTGTGGACTGAAGAATTTCAGCAAGAAGCTATTCAGATGATTCTTGAGGGTACCGCACTGGAAATTGAATATGCGCGCGACACAATGCCACGTGGTGTACTCGGAATGAATGCCAGCATGATGGAAGAGTATTTGCAGTTCATTGCAAACCGTCGCTTAACTCAGCTGGGACTGCCGGAGCAGTTCCCGGGTGCTCAGAATCCATTCCCATGGATGTCAGAAATAATGGATCTCCGAAAAGAAAAGAACTTCTTCGAAACCCGCGTCATTGAGTATCAAACCGGTGGCGCTCTTAGCTGGGACTAATCTACAGATAACGTATGAAAAGCCCCGCACTTGCGGGGCTTTTTTTGTCAAAGCTGATTGTCACCAAGTATCTGACTAATGAACCTCGAACTGATATCGGGGCAAGGCATCCATAATCGCGCGTCCGTATCGCTTCGTGATGATTCGCCGATCCAATAGCGTAATAACGCCTTCATCAGTTTCTGTCCGAAGCAGTCGACCGCAGGCTTGGAGTAATCTAAGCGAAGCGGAGGGCACAGTGAGCTCCATAAATGGATTGCGTCCAGCGGCCTCAAGGAGCTCCGCATGCGCAGCATCGATGGGGTCATCGGGTGCCGCAAACGGCAGCTTTGCGATAACCACATGACTGCAGTAATCGCCAGGCAAATCGACGCCCTCAGCGAAACTGGCAAGTCCGAATATGATAGACGAATCACCGCGATCGATTCTCCTCCTGTGCTCCTGCAGTATCTCTGCTTTACTCATCTGCCCTTGAACAAGAAGCCGTGACTCATACGCGGGCTCGAGCGCCTCAACCAGTTCTTGTAACTGACGCTTAGAACTAAAAAGCACCAGCGTGCCGCGATGACGCTCCAATAAGCTCGGAAACATGTTGATCAACTCATCCGAATGCGCCGCGGGCTCGCTTGGATCAGTCGTCATTTCGGGCACAACAAATCGGCCACGAGATGCTTCAAAGGGACTTTCAACCCGCGCTAACTTAGTGTCACTCGGTAAGCCGGTCTGCTGCATTAAATGATCAAAGGACCCAAGCGCAGTCAGTGTCGCAGAGGTCATTACAGCCCCCGCTACACGGTCCCAAACGTGCTCAGACAGAATATCTCGCGCGTAAATCGGGCTCGCGTAGCACTCGATCGAGCTTTCGTCACCATAGTGACGCATCCATCGCGCCCATGGGGTGCTCGATTCTTCATTGGATGAAGCATAGCTGTCCCATAACGCAATCTGACCCTCAGCACGTGCCAATATGACCTGCAGATCATTGAGATTACTCTCCCAGATCTCCCTCTGATCAGCATCGCCCTCTTCTACCAACGCCTCAATCAGACCAAGGATCGATGAGAGCTTTTGCCGGTGTAGTCTCCAAAGGTCTCGAAGCGAGCGCGATGCATCGCGCAACTCTTCATCAACAACACCAAACGGGAAACGCAGGTCAGCGCGATCGTCGACACGCCCGCTTAGTGCCTTCCAACACAGCGCATAGGTATCGCGGCTTGCTTTAATAAGATCATCGGTACTGATGGACAGTGCCGACAGCGCTTCGGGACGTACGTCATATTCAGCTAATAACTCTCGCTTCGCATCCAACCACTGCTGGGTCTCTGCCAGGTTGTTGTACGTCCGTCCACTTCGAGAAAAACACGCAAAGTGCTCCAAACACTTTTCGGCTAACTGGTGACCCTCGTCGAAGATGTAGTAACTCTCCTCGGGCTCCGAGAGAATTCGCCCTCCTCCCAATCTAAAATCGGCTAGCACCAAGTCATGATTGGTCACAATGATGTCTGGCTCTTCGAGTCCCTCCCGAGCGCGAAAAAAACTACAAGCTGTAATGTGTGGGCACCGACGCCCTAAGCACTGCGAGTGATCAGTGGTAATCGATCGGATAACGCCTACATCGAGTGCCTCAGGCCAGGCATCGAGGTCTCCGTCCCACAAATCGTCGCTCACCGCGGTCAGCATAGCGTCATAGGTCCGCTGTACCTCCTCCCCGTCGGGAAGCTCAACCTCCTCGGGGTACATCGACAGCATAGGTGACTCTGCGTAGCCCTGCATCAACTGATCTAGCTTATATAAGCAAAGATAGCGGCTGCGTCCCTTGGCAAGCTGATAGCTAAAATCGATACCACTGTGACGCTTGATCTCTGGCAGGTCCTTAAAAATAAGCTGTTCCTGTAGAGCGACCGTGGCAGTAGCAATGACCAGTTTTTTTGACTGTGTCTTTGCCACAGGCAAAGCAGCCACGATGTAAGCAATGGTTTTACCGGTACCTGTGCCCGCCTCGATCGCAAGAAACGGCGATGTGTCTGGATCGCCCAACGCATTGGCAACCTCGGCTATCATCTGGCGCTGGCCCCAGCGAGGCTTTAAATCCTTCGCCTCGGTCAGCGCAAAGAAAGCCACTCGAATTTCTTCTCTTAAGGCGTCAGCTAACAAGGATGCTTACACCCTATCCCTATTGGTCATCATATTCAGAACCGGTCTTGCATACATTCCGAGCGCTTGCTGACGTTCCGCTTCAGACAATTCATCAAACCGGGCAAGGAACGCTGATTGAGTGATGCTCGCCTCTGCTACATCGCGATCTGATTCATCGATGGCGTAACCCAATGCTTCGCATGCCCAAAAATTGGTTTTGAACCGTCGGTAATTGGCCACCGTAGCGTCATCAATAAGCGACACGGCATCATGCACCGACAGTGACGCTTGATTCAGAGGCGTGCCGAAATGAATATGAACATGACCTTTCTGTCCCTGAATACCTTGCGCGATACTTTCCAGATCTTCAAAGGGCGCCTTTTCGTACCCAGCACCATAAGCCAACTCCCGTGCTTTCATTACATCGCATGGATCGATTTCATAAGAAATCGTTAGTGGCACTATATTGAGCTTGCCCAAAACCTCATCCGGCGACTCCGTGGGTTTGTCGCGCGAGAGCGTCAACATTTTTAAAACGGCGGCCTCCGTTCGGTCATTCCCATCCTTTGCGCGACCTTCCCGCTGCGCGATCCACAATGGTCCTTGGTTTCCAACAATTGCTTCACGCATGAAATTGGCCAGCTGCTTAGAGGCTGCAAGCTGTTGCTTGGGCCCACTTAAGCTCCGCTTTACAATGAAACTTTTGTTGATACGCATCAGGTGAGACACCCACGGTTTCTGCAACAGATTATCGCCGATTGCAATCTGCGCCGTACGATGACCCTCAACAACCAAGACACTATTGGCGTAGGCAGAATCCATAACAATATCGCGATGATTGCTGATGAAGAGATACGACGCTTCGGGGTCTAGTTGTTCGATACCTGAATAAGAAAAGAATGAAGTTGCCTCCACCACTCGATCGAGGCGCGGCTTAACTAATGCCTGGAAGCCGTCAACGGTGCTAACACCCGCGAGCTGTGACTTCATGGTCCACCGGGCGAACAAACGCACAAGTCTGGGCATCCATTTGGCAATACGATTGCCACGCAAAGCAATCAGTGTGTCGATAAATTCATTGTCCGACAGCAGTGTATCGACCACTGAACTGACCTCATGGTCACGGTAGGGCCGAATGTCGTTGTAAAGATCTGTCATTGCTAAAAACGCTAATTAGTTAAGCTGTCATCTTTAAGAAAACCACGTGTTCGTCCAAGTGCATCATTTTAAGCGTGAAGAATCCGACTATTACCTCATAAATGCTTTGATACGGCCCGCAATCTGGTAGCATCGCGTCCCGTCGTGAACCCTACCTGCGGAGAAGAAGAGATGGAAGCGTACAGCGCGTATTTGATGTTTTTGGGGGTGTCCTGCCTGTTGGTCAGCTGGGGCCTATTACTCATCACAGCGTGGAAAGAAGATTACGCCTGGGGAATGTTTTCACTGCTGTTACCACCCGTGGGCTACGGCTATGCACTGTTCCGGTTAGATGAAGCAAAAGAGACACTACTCTTAGCTGCGATCGGTTGGTTGCTGGTGATTCTCGGGCTCTAAATTAGACATTATTACTATATGGGCTCTGAGCAGTTGACATCACTCTCGACGTCACCCAATATCGGCGCCCTTTAAATTCTGGAGATAATTAGTGGCGAATTCACCACAGGCTCGTAAAAGAGCAAAGCAGAACGATAAGCAACGCGCGCACAACGCAAGCCTGCGCTCACTCGTTCGCACCAAGATGAAGCAAGTACTCGCGGCGGTGAATGCCGGCGAGCATGGTCCGGCGCAAGAAGCGTACAAAGCGGCCGTTCCCGTCATCGATCGCATGGCGAACAAAGGCATTATTAAAAAGAATAAAGCAGCACGTCACAAGAGCCGCCTCAACGCCAAAGTAAAGGCACTTGCTGCTAGCTAAACTCAAGCCGCCATCCAGCGGCTCGATTGTGAATATTCTATGCTAGTTTCACATCGCTCCTCGGAGCGACCTTGTTAAACTAGCACCATGCCGAAGTACCCCACCAACGATGATAGTTTCCGTTTTCTTTTCGAAGACGCGGATGTTCGTGGGGAAACCGTCATCCTCAACAACGTGCTAAAGGATCTTATTGCAACCCACGCCTACGGACCCGGTGTTCAGAAATTGCTTGGTGAATTTGCGGCGGCAACCGTCGTCATTTCAAATAACCTCAAGTTTGACGGTCGCGTGGTCTTGCAGGGTCGCAGTGATGGTCCGATCTCGCTCGTCATGGTCGAGTGCTCCAGCGATGGCGATATAAGAGGTATTGCGCGCGGTGAGCTCGACGCACCAGAAGGCCCCATGAAAAGCTATCTACCCAATGGCGTGTTGACGCTCACCATCGAGCCAGAGGTGGGGCAACGTTATCAAGGCATTATCGCAGTGCAGCGAGATGAGTTAGCCGATGTGCTCAGCGACTACTTCGAACAAAGCGAACAACTTGCCACCAGATTTTGGCTATCCACTCGGGCGGGCTCATCCGCAGGCCTGATGCTCCAGCAGCTGCCAAAACAGCTCATCAAAGACGAGGACGAGCGGCTAGATAAGTGGCAGACCCTTTGTGCGCTCGCTGACACGGTGACACCCGACGAGCTGATTGATACTGATACAGATCAATTGTTGTTCAAGCTTTTTAATGAATGGGACGTGAAGCGCTTCGAACCTAAGCGCATCCGTTTCTTCTGCAATTGTTCGCGAGATCGCAGTTTGAATGCGATTCGTTTACTACCTAAACATGAGATCACCGAGCTCTTTGAGGAGCAACAGACGGTGACGATGAATTGCGAAATGTGTGGCGATAGCTACCACTTTACGCGTAACGATGTAAATCAATCAGAGGAGCCAACGATCCACTGATTGGTTACTTGTATCTCCACACTCACACGGGAAGCACAAACCAATGACAGTTGAACAGAGTGCCAAAGCACCGATTAAACACACTGACAACACTGCAGCCCAACTTATTGAGATGGCATTAGACCGGAAAGAGGGTTGTTTGACAGATACCGGCGCACTTCGCGTCGAGACAGGACACAGGACAGGCCGGTCTCCAGCAGACCGGTATATCGTTCGAGAACCCTCGAGCGAGGAAGTGATCGACTGGGGCAGCGTTAACCGAGAGTTCGATGCTGCGGCTTTTGATGCACTCTGGGACCGGGTAAAGGCGCATCTGGCCACTGGCGAACAGTGGGTGCAGCACCTCCACGTGGGAGAGCACCATGACCATTACATACCTGTGAGGGTCATGACAGGCACTGCATGGCAAAGTCTGTTTGGTCGCAACATGTTCATCCGACCCGAGAACTACAACCCCTCCGAAAAGCCGGAGTGGCAAATTATGAATGTCGCCAACTTTGTCTGCGATCGTGAGCGAGACGGAACCAACTCAGACGGCACGGTCATCATCAACTTTGGCCAGCGCAAAGTCCTCATTGCAGGCATGCGCTACGCCGGTGAGATGAAGAAAGCGATGTTCTCGGTGCAGAACTTCCTTCTTCCTGAAAAAGATGTGCTTCCCATGCACTGCTCAGCAAACATTGGTGACGAAGGGGACACAACTCTATTCTTTGGTCTTTCTGGCACGGGGAAAACCACCCTGTCGGCAGACCCCGCGCGCTACCTGATTGGCGACGATGAGCACGGCTGGGCACAAGGCTCGGTCTTTAATATCGAAGGTGGCTGCTACGCAAAAACCATCGACTTAAGCCAGAAGAACGAACCTATCATTTGGGATGCCATCCGGTTTGGTGCGATTGTCGAGAACGTGGCTCTCAATCAGGCGCGACAAGCCGATTACTCGGACACGACCCTCACCGAGAATGGTCGCTGCTGCTACCCGCTCTACCACGTTGAGAAGCGGTCCGCTACGAACATGGGTGGCGAACCCAAGTGTGTGATCTTCCTCACTTGCGACGTGTCTGGCGTGCTTCCGCCGGTCAGCTTGCTATCGAAAGAGGCGGCAGCCTTTCATTTTCTCTCTGGCTACACCGCGCGGGTTGGCTCGACCGAGCTTGGAGCCGAAGCTGGTATCCACCCAACCTTTAGCACCTGCTTTGGTGCTCCGTTTATGCCTCGCCCGGCTCAGGACTATGCTGACCTGCTAATGAAGCGCATTGAAGATTTTGGTTCGCAGGTCTACCTAATCAACACAGGCTGGACCGGTGGCTCAGGAGGCGCAGATGGCAAAGGTAATCGCTTCCCAATCCCAGTGACTCGTGCCGTAGTAGCCGCTGCTCAAAGCGGCGCCTTACTCAATGTGGAAACAAAGCACATCGATTCGCTGAATCTAGACTTCCCAGTCACCATCCCCGGTGTAGCGGACGAATATATCGACCCTAAAGCCAGCTGGGGCGACGATGATGCCTATGAGGAGCAGGCCAAAAAATTAGCCACCCTATTCAAAGGCAACATCGAGAAGTTTGACGTCAGCGTTGAGGTCATTGCCGCAGGGCCTCGATTATAACCACGGTCCACACACCACAAAAAAAAGGGGCAATAGCCCCTTTTTTTGATTATTTTTTTAACCGCTTACACCCAGAGATAATAAGTGCTTAAAAGCGAAGTCTGACCTCTACAACCTTGTCCCTGTGTTCTTTAAACCAGAGGCGGCGATACATCTCCATCCTGTCGCTCCAGCCCATGCTTTGTGACGTTCGACAGAAGCTTCCCAATATCATCGCCCAACAGGTACAGCGCTGGCACCAATACCAGCGTAACACCTGTGGCAAACATGACCCCAAACGATAGGGACACCACCATGGGAATGAGGAACTGAGCCTGAACACTGGTTTCCAGCATAATTGGCACGAGACCCACAAACGTCGTCACCGATGTCAGGATAATCGGTCGAAAACGATCGGTCGCTCCTTGTAGTAGTGCATCAACCAAATCCATGCCCTCGTCGCGAAGGTTATTAATCCGATCAATCAACACGAGGTTGTCGTTTACAACCACGCCAGCACAGGCGATGACGCCCATAATGGAAAACATACTGACCTGCCAACCCAGCATCCAGTGACCAAAGATCGCACCCATAAGTCCAAAAGGCACGGCTGTTAGAACCAAGAAGGGTTGCCAATAGGACTTAAACGCTATCGCCATTAATCCGAAAATAATCAGCATGGAAAGCGAGCCCATGTAGACCATCGCTTGCTGAAATTCGATCTCGTCCTGAAGCTCACCGTCCATATTAATGGTCAACCCAGGATATCGTTGCAACCACACAGGCCCGTCATTTCGGAGCACCGACTCCACGATGGCCCGCGGCGGTGCACCGTCCTCGGACACATCTGCACTGACTTCCAGAGTTCTCAGGCGATCCAGGCGCTCAATCGACTGATAACCGGTTTCAACACGATATGTGGCGACGGTCGAGAAAGGCACCTCAGCTCCATCGCGCGTCCGGATATACATCGAATTGATATTGGCAATCGCTCGGCGCTCTGACTCTGGATAACGAATCATCACGCGGACGTCTTCACCATCCCGTGGTATGCGCTGAACCTCTTCACCGTAAAAGGCCTGACGTATCTGGGTCGCCACATCAGCGAGCGAAACGCCGAGCGTTTCAGCCGCCGGTTTCAAAGACAGCACGAGCTCCTCTAGCGGCGCATCGAAACTATCCGTGATATCAAATACGCCCGGGTAGCGCTCAAGTGCTCCGCGCACTTCATGAGCAAGCACCTCAAGATCAGCAATGCTATCGGAAGAAAATAACAAGGATATGGGTTTACCTGGATCACGAATGGTGTAATCAAACCGCACGTCCTTGGCCTCAGATAAATCGCCGAGGCTTTGTCGTAAGCGCTTGGTCATTTCTTCCGTATCGAGATCATTGTTCACTGTTTGAACTAACAGATCGACTTTATTTCCACCGGCAACACCCAAGATATTGTCTATGGCTGGCGTCTCCTGATAACGAGGCTGACTGTTGTAATCCGTCTTAATGGCCTCTGCCGCAGTGACCAAGCGGTCGCGCATGACCTGCGAGTCGGCAAAAGCACCACCCTGAGGAAGCTCGACAGTACCCACGACAAAATCTGAATTCACACGAGGGAAGAAGGCGCTCTTCAAATAACCGCCGCCGAATAATGCCAAACTCATACACAATAAAACCAAGAAGAAGCCACCCACTGAGGCGTGATTACGCAAGCACTTGTCGAGGAACGGTCGATAGCGTGCGTTAGCAAAGCGCGCGAGCCAGCTTGCGCACGCCATGCGAGTGCGGGTTAACCAACCAGAATCGGGCACCTCTGGCTCAGGCTTCATGTGCGCCAGATGCGAAGGAAGAATAAGTAAGCTCTCAATCAGCGAGAACGCCAGAGCCAGGCAGACGACGACCGGAATTCCCTTCGACGCGGGTCCCCACTCCCCAGGTAAGAAGAACATGGGGGCAAAGAACACCATCGTACTGATGACGGCGAATACCACTGGCTTCACCACTTGACGCGTCCCGACCAGGGCACCGTGAACGCCACTCAAACCACGGGATTGTGCCGAATGCACCGACTCTCCTACGATTATAGCGTCGTCAACGACGATGCCGAGCGTCAACAGGAAAGCAAACAGGGTAATCATATTCAGCCCCTGCCCCGTGTAAGGCAGCAGGAAAAGCGTGCCCATGTAGGCGACTACGATACCGATCGACACCCAGAGGGCCAGCATAGGACGCAGGAACAGCATCAGCACGATGATGACCAGCACTAAGCCGCCAAGACCATTACTTACCAGTGTTCGCACCCGCTCTTTAAATGACTTCGAGGGGTCCTGCCAGAACTCTAGCGACACACCCTCGGGTAATGACAGCTCGCGCTCCTTGACCCAGGCTTTCACCGTATCTGTCGTCAAAATGACATCGGGTGACGTTGTGACATAAACATTGAGACCTAAGGACCGCTGGCCATTGAACTCGATATCGACGTCAATATCTTCAAAGGTATCCCTCACCGCGGCGACATCACTCAAAAGCAGCTCTTGTCCTGAGAAGTCACTTCTCAGGACTATCGACTCAAAGTCTGCTCTGTCGTAGGCCTGACCTCGGGTTTGAATGAGTAGGTCACCGCTGTCTCGCTGGACCGCGCCGGCCGGCAGATTGATAGAGGCAGAGCGGACAGCAGCTGCGACCTGATCGAAGGTCAGTTGATATCGTTGGAGGCTCTCTTCGGATACCTCGATCGATACTTCATATGGACGCGCCGTCTGGAGTTCGACAATGGATACCCAAGGCTGGCGCACAAGCTCGTCACGCAACGTTTCGCCGAGCTCTTTCATCTCACGCTCACTGAGATCCCCGAAAATCTGAACCCGCCCCATCTGGTGTCGGTAGGTAATTTCAGCGACAGTTGGCCGCTCCGCATCTGACGGGAAGCTTCTAATAGCATCGACACGCGTGTTGATGTCATTGGTCAGCTTTTGAGTCAGGTAATCGCTTTCCACCTCGACCAGTACGACGCCAAACCCCTCTCTAGAAATCGACCGGAGCTCCTCTATACCGTTGAGGTCGTGGATAGCCTCCTCAATGCGAACCGAAATTTGCTCTTCAACTTCTCGAGGACTCGCACCGCGAAACTCCATGCGAATCTCGATCTGATTGATTTCAGGTGTGGGGAAGAACTGCTTATCCAGCTTGGGAATACTGGTGTACCCGCCAATGATGAGAAGCACCATGAGCAGATTGGCCGCGATGGGGTTCTTAATGAACCAGGTGATAGGTCCACTCATATCAGTTAACAGCTACGTCTGTTGCAACACGTAATCCTGGGAACAGCGTGTTGTTAAGCTGCGCCACCACCAAGTCTCCAGTAACTAAACCGGACACCCAAACCGATCGCCCTTCGCGATTAATCACCGCAACGTCACGGCGCTCTAACTTCGACTCCTCATTGACGATCAGCACATGACCATCGGGGCTCAATGCCGCATTAGTGAGTTCGATCACACCATCGACGGGTCGGCCAATGATTTCTGCGCGCGCAAACATACCGGGTGTCAAAGCGGGTCTTCCGTTTTCCAAATCGGGACTACCAGGGAACTCGGCAATCACCGTCGCGACGCGACTTCGCCGGTCGAGCTCGGCCTCAGATCGTTTGATATCAGCAGGAAATTGCCATGCTCGACCACCAATATTGACCGAAACAGACGAACTAGATCCGACTAAACCTCCCGAGGAAGTCAGCAACTGCTCGGGCAACAGGGAAAGCTGAGCGTCCGACAAAGGCAGCCGCAGCTCCAGTGCCTCAAGTGCGTAAATCTGTGCGAGGGGAGTACCGTTTCCAACAAACTGCCCGATATCTACGCGCTTCTGTTGAACGCGTCCATCAAAAGGTGCCCTGATAATGGTCCGATCAAGCGCAAGCTCAGCAGCCGCAACATCCGCTTGAGCAGCCTTTACTGCCAACTCTGCTGCTCGCAACTGCGGCTTCCTTAAGAAAAGATCGTTGGCTTCATCCGAACCCAGCTCTCGCCATTCGCGACGCGCCTGCCGGCTGCGTCCTCTCTCTTCGGCCAGACGTTGTTCGGCCTGCGCCAGCGCGGACTCGGCCCGCGCCAGCGCAAATTCATAGTCATCGCGTTCAATGGATAACAGAACGTCGTCTTTTTCGAAAAATCCACCGTCTGCGAAGGCATCACTCACCTCCACTACCTTGCCGGCTACCTGAGCAACAAGGTCCACTCGGCGCTTTGCGTCGATGGTACCTTGCGTGTGGACCAATAATTGGTGTGTTGCCGGCGCTGCCTCGATTACAGCCACCATCGGAGCGGGACGATCCGGCGGTGGTCCAGCCTGCGGCTCTGATTTCGCTGTAAGAACCACCCACGTTAGTGCAAGGCCTGCAAGGGTAGCCACAGTGGCGATAAACAACTTTCTCAGTGACAGGCGATTGGCCACTGTAGAAACCTCAGGGGTATCAGACATGTTTTGGTCCGTCTCGAACAGCAGTTTATGTAATGGGGATTCTTCAGCCCGAACTCAAGCCTCGTGTTCAACTTTCGTCGCAGGTGAACTTGGCCTTTATACGGCGACGGGTCAGTTACCCGTCTAAAAACTTGTCACATTTTCGAGGCAATACCCAAACGTCATCTAGGAAAATGACTATCGCGTGAAATTCGGGTAAATCGCCACTTGCCTAGTGAAGGAGTTTTCGCGGACTATTCGGTGCTCAAACAAAACTATTTGGAGTTTTTCATGGCGCTCACCACTGGGGACAAAGTCCCGTCTTGCACACTGTCTGTCATGGGCGAATCCGGTCCTGGACCGCTCTCAACTGATGATCTTTTCGGAGGCAAGCGCGTTCTGCTGTTTGCCCTACCAGGCGCTTTCACACCGGGCTGCTCCATGGCTCACCTGCCAGGTTACATCGCCAATGCCGACAAGATTAAAGCCGCCGGCGTGGATTCAATCGCCTGCCTCTCGGTCAACGACGCATTCGTAATGGGTGCTTGGGGCGAGGCTCAAAATGCCAGTGAGATCATCATGGTCGCCGATGGTAATGCGCAATTTACCGACGCCATGGGACTCACGCTCGACGCAACCGGATTCGGTATGGGCAAGCGCAGTCAACGCTACGCCATGTTGGTTGACGACGGCGTCATAACACATATCAACGTTGAAGAGGGGCCTGGCGTGGAAGCGAGCTCTGCGGAAACGATGATGGCGCTACTCTGACAGATAAAATGGTTACTGCTGCGGCTAAGCCGCGGCAGTAACCGTGTAAACCACAGAGGTAATGATCAGCGCACCAAGAAGGTTTACCCAAATTCCCCAGCGCACCATCGTGCGAATATCGATCTGACCCGTTCCAAAAACAACCGCATTGGGTGCGGTGGCGACAGGAAGCATAAAGGCACAACTAGCGCTCATCGCCGCGGGCACCATCAATATTAGGGGATCAATGTCAGCTGCCATGGAGGCTGCCGCCAAAATCGGCATGAGCAGTGCGGTCGTTGCCGTATTGGAAGTAGCCTCAGTTAAAGCGGTTACCAACAACGCCACCGTCGCTATCGCAATTAACGTCGGTACCAGGGCGAGACTGGCAAGAAGTTCTCCCACCTGACCACTCAAACCCGAACTGACAAAGCCCTTCGCCAGCGTGATGCCACCTGCAAATAGTAATAGGACACCCCATGGAATATTGCTTGCCTGCTCCCAGGAAATCAGCGGCTCTCCCCCCCTGTCACGCATTATGAACAAAGCCACGACGGCGCAAAAGGCGACCGCTGCATCATTGGCCATTGGCATATCGAGCCAAGCGCGCCATCCACCAAATGGCTCGGTACGTGTCATCCATGCGAGCGCAGTTAGCCCAAAAATAATGAGTACCCGCTTCTCAGCGCTGCGCCAGACTCCGATATCCGGAAGATCGACAACGAGATCTTTAGGGACTTTCCGGGCCAGCGCTATCGCAATCAGCGGAATCATTAACGCCACGACGGGAATACCCCATGACATCCACTGACTGAAACTAATCGCCGTACCGGTCGTGTCCTCATAAACTTGCATGAAGATGAGCGTGGGTGGTGTGCCAATTGGCGTCCCCAAACCACCAATACTGCAAGCCCAGGCAAGCCCAAGTAAGAGCGGTGCGGCCAGTGCTTTCGGCGCACTCGAAGTTGCAATAACAGCGAGCGCAACCGGCAATAGCATCAATACAGTGGCGGTATTGGAAATCCACATGCTAAGTAAGGCTGCAGCGAGCATAAAACCCATGATCAAACGCTTCGGCTCATCAGCACCAACGAAGCGAACCACCGTCACCGCGATTCGCGTGTGAGCCCCCGTGGACTCCATACCCCTAGATAATAAAAATCCGCCCATCAGGAGCAATATTAAGGGCGATCCATACGCAGCAGCGACATCACTTGGACTGATGACACCGAGGAGCGGCAAGAGTGCCATGGGAATCAAGGACGTGACCGGAATCGGGATCGGCTCGAAAATCCACCAGAACACGCATAGCGCAGCGACGCCTGTCGTAACAGACGCGGCCTCTGACTGCCCCAGAAGGGCCGAAAGAGACCCCGCTGCGAGGGCGGCAACCAGCCCAGGAATCACCGATGCATTTAAATTTAGCCAATGCGATTTCAGCATTGCGTATTACCCATGGTTGTTCGTTACACTAGGTGCCATGAAATCTCAGCCATCCTCTCTTGTCGATACTTTCGATCGCCGGATCAGTTATCTACGGCTGTCGGTGACCGATCGGTGCGATTTTCGCTGCCAGTATTGCATGACTGAAGAGATGCGGTTTTTGCCGCGTAAAGCCGTGCTATCCGCTGAAGAGATTATTCGGCTCGCGACACTGTTCGTCGATCTGGGCGTTCATAAAATTCGACTGACCGGTGGTGAACCATTGGTGCGTCCTGACATCGTTGATATAGCCGAGGGCTTATCCAACATCGAAGGGCTGAATGAGCTTGTGATGACAACCAATGGCAGCCAACTGCCAAAGCTGGCCAAACGCCTGGTCGACGCTGGAGTCTCTCGTATCAATGTGAGTCTGGATACCTTGTGCGAAAAGCAATTCGCCGAATTATCGCGAACTGGCGACCTGACTAAGGTCCTTGCTGGATTGGATGCAGCCATTGATGCCGGGTTCGAACGGATTAGACTCAACACCGTCTTACTGACGGGTAAAAATGACACCCAGATAGAGCCACTCATCGACTATGCGCTCGATAAGGGTATTGATATTGCCTTCATCGAAGAGATGCCGATGGGACATATCACTCAAACTGACCGTGAATTGAGCCTCGTACCCTCCACACAAGTGTTGGAGACGATTCGGCGCCGGTTCAACCTTGTACCTATCGTAGGGTCTTCAACTGATGGACCCGCACGCCGCTATTCGGTGGAGGGAACCAGCACCGAGGTCGGCGTTATCTCACCGATTACGGATAACTTTTGTGATGCCTGCAATCGCCTCAGAATTACACCAGACGGCCGATTGGTCCTGTGTTTAGGCCACGAAAATTCTCTGGATTTACGCCAGATGCTGCGTAGCGACATGGATTCGTCCAGCTTGAAACGTGCAATTGTTGCCGCTCTTGCGTATAAACCCGAGCGCCATGTGTTTGATCAGCCAGATGAACCTCAGGTTGTCCGTTTGATGAACGCCACTGGCGGATAACATCACATTAGGATTTATTTATGTCCCATTCCTTTCCGAAGCTGGAGAGCGTTGACAGCATTGTCGAGTCACTTGCTACCGCAGGTTATATTTGCAACGAGCAAATCGCCACGGTTGTCTATTTAGCCGCAGCACTAGAAAAGCCCATCTTGGTAGAGGGTCCACCCGGTGTGGGGAAAACGGAGCTCGCGAAAAGCTGTGCGCAAGTGACAGGTGCACCTCTGGTGCGCTTGCAGTGTTATGAAGGTCTCGATGAGTCAAAGGCAATTTATGAGTGGAAATACGGAAAGCAACTGCTTTACACACAGCTTCTCAAGACACAGCTCTCAGAGGTAATGGAAGGGGCGCAGGGTTTACGCGCATCGGTTGAGCGACTACACAGTTTTGATGATGTCTTCTTCTCAAAAGAGTTCTTAGAGCCTAGGCCCCTACTCCAGGCAATCGATGCCGAGGGTGGTGTTGTGCTATTGGTAGACGAGATTGACAAGGCAGATTTTGAGTTTGAGTCACTGCTACTGGAAGTGCTCTCCGACTTTCAGGTTTCCATACCTGAACTCGGTACACTCAAGGGACGGTCAAAGCCCCTTGTCTTCCTCACCAGCAACGATACGCGGGACCTGTCCGACGCATTAAAACGCCGATGTCTGCACCTGCACATCGACTTCCCTACGACGGAACTCGAGGGCCGCATCGTCAGAGCGCGCGTACCACAGATCACTGAGGCCATGACAGATCATTTGGTCAACTTCGTCAGCAAAGTGCGCGAGATGGATCTCAAAAAGATGCCATCGGTATCAGAGACCATCGACTGGGCAAAAAGCCTAGTCCTTCTGCACGCGGACTCGTTGGATGAAGAGCTTGTGAAGAGTTCTTTGAATGCACTGCTGAAGTATGAGGAAGACCTGACCAGTGTTGTCGAAAACCTGGTGGACCTCCTAAACACCGAAAAGCAGGCGGCCAACGCCTAAAACGTCATGGCACACGCTGAGCAATTCAGTCAGGACGCACCCACCGATCGACTACTGGCATTCATCGAGTTTCTGCGCGGTCGCGACATACTGATATCGCCAGCCGATTCACTAGTTGCCATGGAAGTCGCTGGGCTTGTTGGCTACGACGATCGTACGATGCTTAAAAATGGTCTGGGCAGTGCGCTGGCTAAATCGAAGTTTGAAATCGAAGTCTTCAACGAAGCCTTCGAACAATATTTTGGCGCACCTTCGTCAGATAAATCCAAAAGCGAAAACTCATCCAGCAGCGTGGATGACAGCAGCGACGGCAGCCCATCCTCTCAGGAACTGGGCGAGCAACTCTCGCAGGCAATGCAGGCCCAACCCGAACTGGCAAAAAATCTGTCCACCGAATTGGTGGATGCGTTAAAGAGCGGCGATGAAGCAGCAATTGCTATTGCCGTGGAGACAGCGGCACAACAGGTCGACGTATCAGCAATCAAGCTTCTGACGCAACGAGGGCAGTACATCCGAAAAATGCTCGACGCACTTGGAGAGCAGGCCCTCCGCGACGCAGCGGTAGAACTTGAAAGCACTGAACCCGCTGCGTTTGAGGCGGTGCAGGCGCTGCGCGAGCAACTTCGCAACAAGGTCCGAGATCGGGTCGATAGGGCCTATATGGTCCACGCCAGTGGCGATGCCGAGGACATGCTCGATGAAGCACTGAGTAACATGTCGCTCGGTAATGTAGACCAGCACCACAGAGCTCGACTGAAGCGATTACTGGAGCGCATGACACGCAAGCTGGCCGCTCGTCACGGCCGCGTCCGAAAACGCGTCAAACGGGGTCAACTTGCGGTACCAGCAACCCTGCGAAAAGCCATGGCGACCGACGGTGTGCCTTTCAAACCACAGTGGCGAAAAAGCATTCGTCGCAAGCCTCAGATTCTAATCCTCTGTGACGTCAGTGGCTCTGTAGCAGCTTATGCGAAATTCTTATTGCTGTTCCTACATTCACTTCAAGATATTCTGCCGAGAACTCGCAGTTTTGCCTTCTCATCTAACTTAGGCGAAGTCACCGAGACATTGCGTGCGCTTCCTGTAGAGAGTGCCATTGAGCGCGTCAACTTGAAGTACGGTGGTGCTACGGACTACGCCCGCGCCTTTGAAGATTTTGCGAGTCTGGCCATGGCCGACATCAATCGCGTGACTACGGTGATTGTTTTGGGTGATGCGAGGAATAACAATACGGATCCAAGACTCGACCTGCTTGCTGAAATTCGATCGAAATGTAGACAGCTGATTTGGCTTAATCCGGAAAGCAAGATAAGTTGGGGCACAGGTGATTCCGAAATGCGAGGCGTCATCCGTAACTGCGATGTGGCGGCCGAGTGCAGCACCCTCAAGCAATTAGAGCGGGTTATTGATGACTTACTAGTTCAGCTCAACAGTTGAGCTCGTCAGTTTCCTCCAACGATAGTCCGCTGACGCTACCGGCACCACCCTCATCAGCGAGGGCCTTAAGCCAATTTTCAAGATCCCTGCTCCGCACATTCTCGGGTTTACATCGAACTGCTGTACCAACTGATCTGATAGAGCGTACACTTGCGACCGATGTTGTACAGCGATCCGAAATAGCGCATCGACGTACATGACCCCAGTGGTTTGTAAGGTACTACATGATGATGGCTGCGGCATTTAGAACGGCAATAACAAACGGTAGCCCGTCTGACATTCTGCAAATAACCAGAGGCATCGAAAAAGAAGGCCTTCGTGTGTCTTCAAGCGGCCACAGGCTCTCGCAGAACCCGCACCCCACACCATTGGGTTCTGCCCTAACGCATAAATCCATCACAACGGATTACTCGGAAGCACTTCTCGAATTCATTACGGGAGTCCATGACACACCAGCGGGCGCCCTGACCGAGCTGCATCAACTCCACGCCTATACCGCTCAGTCACTTCCCGACGAAATCATCTGGGGCGCCAGCATGCCTGGAGAACTCGGAGCTGAGACCGAAATACCCATTGCTAACTATGGCTCGTCCAACATTGGCATGATGAAGCGTGTTTATCGAAATGGATTGAGCGCGCGGTATGGTCGAACCATGCAGGTCATCGCCGGCATTCACTACAATTTTTCCTTACCTGATGTTTTTTGGGAGGCGTCTAGACGCATCGGCAACTCAGACTGTTCACTCGCCAATTGGCGAACGCAAGGCTATCTGGCTCTGATAAGAAACTTCCAGCGCCACGGTTGGTTGCTGAACTTTTTGACGGGTAGCTCCCCGGCGCTTAGCCGATCGTTTATTCGGGGTGAGCCACCGAAGCACCTGCAGAGCATCAATGACCATACACTTTACGGCGAGTTTGCGACATCACTTCGTATGGGAGATCTCGGCTACACCAGCTCAGCTCAGGATGGGCTGCAGATTTGCTACAACCAGTTAGCGACCTACATTGAAACGCTGACCAAAGCCATTGTGACGCCCCATGACGACTATTGCCGACTCCCGGATGCCACCAGCGGCGAGCGCACCCAGCTCAATGACGGGTTACTTCAAATTGAAAATGAGTTCTACAGTGCGATCCGTCCAAAGCGCGTCACACGATCAGGCGAGGCACCGGTGCGAGCGCTTAAAGAGCGAGGTATCGAGTACGTCGAAGTAAGATGTCTCGACATTAATCCGTTCACACCCCTTGGCATCGATGAAGAAATCATTGCTTTGGTCGATACCTTCCTACTGTCGTGTGTACTTTCGGATAGCCCAGTGTGCGATGCCGCCACTCGCAGCATCGATAACACCAATACTCAACAGATCCTTAACTTTGGACGTGATCCGTCACTTAAGCTATTGACAGAAGATAATCGACAGATACCGGCTAACGAGCTCGCCAAACCCATTCTTGATGCGATGCAAGAGGCCGCGGACTGGCTTGACGGGGCGAGGACTACAACTCGTCACAGCGACGCCATGGTTCGAGCGCGAGGCATGTTAACAAGCGACGTCGAGACCCCATCTTCCCGCGTATTGCGGGAAATCTCCGAACAGAACATCAGCTACTCAGACCTGATGGGTCGATATACTGAAGAGTGGCATCGCGGTTTCGACGCCCACCCCCTACCGAGCGATATCAGAACGGTTCTGGCTGATGAGGCAATCGCATCTCTACGACGCCAGCGTGATATCGAATCCGCCGATACTCTGTCGTTTGATGCATTCCTACACGAATTCTACGCGCAGTACCGTCGCTAAAACTCAAGCATAAGTGACCGGTATCGACCGCTCTTATTTAGGGCAAGGTCTACCCCGCGCTCGTTACCCCTTAATTGAGGCGTAGTGAACCCACAAGCGATATCACTGTTTTCGAGCACGGGGTCTTGAGCCGCTTATTGTGAAACGACCGCGACGAGCTCTACCTTAAAGATGAGCACTTCATTTGACCCGATTGCAGCGCCCGCACCACCGGCACCATAAGCGAGGTTTGATGGGATGGTTAGCTCATATTCGGCGCCCTCGCTCATCAGCTGCAATGCCTCTGTCCAGCCGGGGATTACTTGGGTGACACCAAAGGTAACCGTTTCGCCACGGCTGTAGCTGCTGTCAAATACCGTGCCATTAATCAGACGGCCTTCGTAGTGCACTTCAACCGAGTCGTCCGACGTAGGCCTGGCACCTGTACCTTCGCGAACCACGCGGTACTGGAGACCACTAGCTGTCGTTTGCACGCCTTCAGTGCCTGCATTCTCCTCGAGGTAAGCAACACCTGCTTCAAGATTGGCATCACCTGCTGCCCGCATCTCAGCTTCTTGCTCAGCCTGAATCTGTTCCTGCATAGCGATCATTTCAGCGTTTATTTCATCGTCGGTCATCTTCGCCTCTGCACCTGCCAGCGCATCGCGAAGTCCCTCTGCAAACGCATCCGCGTCAATTGGCACGCCCTCAGCTTTCATGCGTCGGCCCATGTTCAGGGCAATGCCGTAACTGATACGTTGCTTTTGACTATCTAAACTCATTTCGGTTGTCTCCGCAGCTTGATCACAAGCCACCAGGGCGACACTCATTAGCGCCGTAAGCGCTACAGTTTTGCACGCAGATTTCGAGAAAAAACTCGTATTTAACATGGCAGGTTGTCCTGTGTGGGTAATTAATATCTTCGCGCATGGTACGCGGGTCCAGCAGTACTGGCTACCGCCCCAACATGTCGACCACTCGCCGACGAGTGGCTACATCCTTAAGCTCTGGGAGCTGGGACAAATTTCGATCCACTACTGGCGTCGCAAGGTCGTTAAGCTGTTCTCCCATCGGTGATGCATCAATGAGCAATTGAGCTAACACGCGTTCTGCCTCCAGCTCGAGTCCTAGGAGGTGGTGTCGATTTGAGATCATAGAGGGAATGCCAGTCCAACCCTGCCGTTGCCGACGAAGCGGCAACACAACGCCTTCAACCCAAGGTTTGATGGCCGCGCGAATGCTCTGTTGGTCTTCTTCTCCGATGGCCTGACCTCGATGACCCAGCCATGCGAGAAACATGGCCTCCAAAATAATAAGGCCTGAGCTTTCCTGAAGCTCCAGAAGCTCTTCCCGCACCTGCACGTCCTCATACTGCACAACTGCCCAATTCCAAAAATCCGTTAGCAAATCACTAGCCAACGTTTCATCACTTTTCGTCATCTTTCACGACCGTCGCTTGTGCCGCCAGACGCTGCTTGTCTGGTCTGGACAAACGACGAACGAAATACTCGCGTTGCTGAGCGTCAGAGCGGTTTTCGCACACCTCGTACCAGACCAGCGCCACAGGTCTCCGTGCACGGGTATAGTTCGCACCGCCTACAAGCTTACCATTATGCTGCCTGACTCGGCGCGCTAGATCCGTTGTGACCCCAGCGTAAAAAGAGCCGTCCGAGCACTGCACTAAATAAACAAACCAAGAATCATCGGAGTTCGCGCTCATTCGTTTTCAACACTGTCATCCGAACATATTTTTTGAGAGTATATGTCGCGACACATGCGGAGGCACCATGAGCGACAACATTACACACGTAACGGACGCAGAATTTGAAAATGAGGTTTTGTCATCAGACGTACCCGTCTTGGTTGATTTCTGGGCAGAGTGGTGCGGACCCTGCAAGATGATTGCACCCGTTCTCGAGGAAATTGCCAATGAATACGGTGATCGCCTTAAAGTGTGCAAAGTAGACGTGGATGCAAACCCGGACCTACCCGGCAAATTTGGTATTCGCGGCATCCCGACGTTGATTGTCTTCAAGGGCGGCAGTGCTGTTGAAACAAAAGTGGGTGCACTCTCCAAGACACAACTCGCTGAGTTCGTAGACGGGTGCCTCTAATCACCTCGCTCCCGCAAAAAATTTATACCCAGTCTTAGTAGACGCACCGCTAAAGCGGTGCTACCTTTCGAATGTGGGCGGTATCTCGTCCCGTCTCCCCCGGTCAACGACCAGCAAATTAAACACGCACTTGCGTTGGCTGTGGGGCACCAAAAGATCCGTTAGCGCCCTTTTAGCGGGTAACAAAACTTTCCCAACGCCACAGGTACAACCGCGTGCAAGAAGAAGAAACAAACATTATCGATCAGGCTGTCGAGCCAGCTGCTGAAGCGACAACCGACAACGAAGACCGAGAAGCAGCCGGTAGCGAGGACAAGCCGACTCGAACTCTGAAACTCAACCGCAGCGCGGCCTCGGCGACAGAAGAATCATCTGCGGCGGACGGCGAAGAGCCGGCAGTAGCGGCTGATGGTGATACTGCACAAGCCAATGAAGAAGGCGAGCACCAAGGCGGCGGCCGTAATCGACGAAACCGTAATCGTCGCAACCGGCGAGAACCGCATGTGCCATCAGAAAATCCGATGAGTTTGACAGAGTTAAAGACCAAATCGACGCAGGAACTGATCGACATGGCGGCTGAGATGGGAATCGAAAACATGGCCCGCTCACGCAAGCAGGACATCATCTTTTCGCTACTCAAGAAACATGCAAAAAGCGGAGAGGATATTTTTGGCGACGGTGTGCTTGAGATCCTTTCCGATGGGTTTGGTTTCCTGCGATCAGCGGACAGCTCATTCCTCGCAGGTCCCGACGATATCTATGTCAGTCCGAGCCAAATCCGACGATTCAACCTGAGAACGGGTGACACCGTGACCGGCATGATTCGCCCGCCAAAGGACTCGGAGCGCTATTTCGCATTGTTAAAGGTGAGCGAGGTCAACTTTGAATCGCCCGAGACGGCGAAAGCAAAAATCCTTTTCGAGAACCTGACACCCCTGTTCCCGGACGAACGTTTGACACTCGAAAAAGGCAACGGCTCCACCGAAGATCTCACGGGTCGAATCATTGATCTGTGTGCACCGATCGGAAAAGGCCAGCGAGGCCTGCTTGTTGCTCCCCCGAAAGCGGGTAAGACCATCATGATGCAGAGCATGGCACAGGCTATCATAAGTAATAATCCTGAGTGCTACATCATTGTTCTTCTTATTGATGAGCGCCCCGAGGAAGTGACAGAAATGCAGCGGTCGGTAGGAGCGCGCGGTGCCGAAGTCGTGGCATCGACCTTCGATGAGCCACCCTCACGGCACGTTCAGGTAGCCGATATGGTCATCGAGAAAGCGAAGCGGTTAGTCGAACACAAACGTGACGTTGTGATTCTTCTCGACTCTATTACGCGACTCGCCCGTGCCTACAACACAGTGGTACCCAGCTCAGGCAAAGTACTCACTGGTGGCGTTGATGCTCATGCATTGGAGCGTCCTAAGCGATTCTTTGGTGCAGCGCGAAATATCGAAGAGGGAGGAAGCCTGTCCATCATCGCAACAGCACTGACCGAGACTGGCTCCAAAATGGATGAGGTCATCTACGAGGAATTCAAGGGCACAGGTAACATGGAACTTCACCTCGACCGAAAAATTTCTGAGAAGCGTGTCTACCCTGCCATCAATATCCGACGGTCAGGCACTCGCCGCGAGGAGTTGCTCACGGGCGAGGAAGAATTGCAGCGCATGTGGATCCTTCGCAAGCTTTTGCATGGTATGGAGGACCTTCCCGCCATCGAATTCTTGTTGGACAAACTGAAAGATACGAAGTCAAACGACGAATTCTTCCGTTCTATGAAACGAAAATAATTCTGTCTTACGAGAGCTTGCAGTCGAGTATCCACGTCAATAACGAGACGTGGATGCACGCTTAAACTCTAAGTGTGGCATGCTGGTACTGTTAGTTCGATAAAGAATCATTTATGAAATTTCGGGACCTCCGCGAATTCCTTGACACCTTAGAAGCCAACGGCGACTTGGTGAGAATCAAAGAAGAGATAGATCCTAATCTTGAAATGACCGAAATCGCCGATCGCACTCTCCGCGGCGGCGGCCCGGCCTTGCTCTTTGAGAACCCAAAAGGCTACGACACCCCATTACTTGCGAATCTATTTGGTACCGAGAAGCGCGTGGCCTTGGGTATGGGCGCGGACTCTATTGAAGC